>Ga0208695_1000015_pt1 | contig 296826 bp, 269 predicted proteins | sample AD_UKC111_MetaG_FD_184449 | JGI IMG/M metagenome (GOLD analysis project Ga0208695, IMG submission 184449) | Active sludge microbial communities of municipal wastewater-treating anaerobic digesters from Hong Kong - AD_UKC111_MetaG (SPAdes)... | ecosystem: Engineered > Bioreactor > Anaerobic >...
GGAAAACAATACGGAACACAAATTTGATTGAGCGAGTAATACGAGAAGTGAGGAGAAGGACAAAGGTGATGGATAATGTGATTGAAAACGAGTATAGTGTATATGCGTTGATGACAGGAATATTTCAAGAGCAGAATGAACGATGGAATAAGAAAAGTCACTGGAGTGGTAAATAATTTTTATGTTTCTGGTAGGATTACACACTAAATTGGACTTGACCATTCACTTAAATTTGATTACAGGAATCAGGATAATTTTTTAAAAATTATTATGGGGGATTAAGAACTATTGTTTTATGTAGAAAAATATTTCCAGTAATAATTTCTAAATATATCTTTTAGTGTAATAAATACTATTTTTAGTATCCTCCCGGCTGAAGTTTGCGGGGGGATACTGCAGTATTTGATTCCTTACAAAGATTAATGAATAAACATTGAATTATTATATTTATAATTATGTTTGATTAAAATCAATATATACCCATATAGCAACCATAATATTGAAAGTGATCTAATAATACTACTCCCTGCAAATGTTAACAGAGGCAATGTAAATAAGATCACAATTGATGCCATAACTTGACTATGATATATTTTATCATTAGTAGATGCAGGATGATTTTTTTTATAAAATTTAAGTATTCCATATAATTTATAAATAACTGAAAAGTGGAACAAATTAAAGAGTATAAATCCTACAATGCCAAAATTAATAAATATTTCCAGCCATGTTGAATGGGCATTTATGTTGATATTTATTGAATTTTGGTAAAATAATTCAGCACTACCAGGACCCAGGCCAAATATATTGGAAGGAAACAATTTTAAAGCTGTTTTGTAAAGTGTAGTTCGCAAAGAGGTGGAGCCATCTTTAAATTGGAATTTATCTATAATTGTGTTTACTGTAGAAGGATAAAAAATTGTTATTATAAAATAGGCAGCTGTTATTAGTAGAAGAAACAATATTAAAATTTTTTTTCGTTTGTTATTAAAATATATTAAGAGGAATAGATTAATAAATGTTACAGTAATGGCTGTTCTAGAAGTTGATAGTACAATCATTGTAAGTGATAATAATATGAAAAGAAATGTAGCACTTGTTTGTGATATATTTCTTTGCCAGTATACAAAAAAGAATGGGAGTAAAATTGCTATAATTGTGGCAAGATTAAGCGTGTTATAATATAAAGCAGCTGGGAGATCGGTAAGTTTTGGTCTTATGTGGTTTGGGTTGATTTCTTTTAAGTGAATTCCAAAAGTTACTTCAATTAAGACAATAATACAAATTATTAAAAAAATAAACGATATATATTTTTTTAATATGGGGAATAAATTATCAAAATCAAAATACAGTAGAACCAATATAATTATAATGAAACCTTCTATTAGCTTAGCCATGTACTCTATATTTTGAGTTGCAAGTTTACCTGACCATATTGCAGATAGCATAGCATATACTATAAAAGAAAATAAAAGTAAAACATTTGATACTGGATAATTTTGAAACTTTAGAATATTGATATCAAAATTTTTGAATTTGATATAGCGCAAAAAAAGCTTTATGCTAAAAAATACAATAAAAGAAATTAGCACAAATCTAAAAAATGGGAGATATGATATATTGAGTACTAGCAAACGTTTATCGAAGAAAGTGGAGATGAGTCCTAAAAATAGCCATGAACTGTATATATCTTTGACATCTTTGTATATATAAATAAACAATATAGCAGATAGAATGTATAAAGAAATAGTAGAAATTAAATTATATTTATTTAACATGAAAAATGATAAAGAAAAAAGAAAAGGCAATACTAAAAAAAAGAATATTAAATCTCTAAGGGATAAAATTTTTTGGTTAGTTATTTTATAATTACCAGATTTCATTATTTTCCTTTATATGTTTTATGCCTTTTTCAGATTAAGGAATATGGATCTAATGAGAGCTTTGGATAGTGTCAAACAATTTTTTAATAAATGGTTATAATATTTTGTTAATTAAAGAATTAAGTGAGGTAAAAAGGATTTAGACAAAAATATTTTTTACTGGACTTTTTAGAAGATTTCTTGGTTTTTTATATGTTTTCATTGCTAGTGATCTTTTATAATTATGCTAGTTCAGTAGCCTCTTAGAAAAGAAGCTACTCTTAAAAAAGTTACTATAAGGTAAAAGAAAATGAATATTGGAATTATATTCCCTAAAGATTCAGAAGCACTTTTTTATAAAAATTCTAAAAGGTCTTATGGAGGAGCAAATATACAATTGTTTAAGATTGCAAAGCAGCTTTCTGAATTTGAGGGTATCAATGTAAAATGTTTTATCCCAGATTATAATTTAAATGAATTAAATGATGGGTTGGATAAATTGGATATTGTTAAAGCTTATGAACAAAAAGTTCTTTTCCCAATAAAATTTTATCAATTCCATAAAAGTATAGTTAAAAATAAAATAGATTTTTTATTGCAAAGAGGTTTAACACTACAGTCATGTATTTTGGCTTTTTATTGTTACCTTTTTAAAATAAAATATATTTTTATGTTTGCCCATGATATCGAATCGCTTGGAAGGTATCAGAAAAAAAGAAATAAAAATTTTTTGTTTCCGTTATTACTCAGGTTTTCATATAAATTAATTGTACAGAATGAAATCGAATATAACAATATTGTACGTAAAGTTAGTAAAAAAAAGATTGCAATTATTAAAAAAGGCTTAGATTTGCAAAATAATTCATTGTCAGAGCTTGTCCCGCTTTTAGTGGAAATTCCATAGCAGTATAACATTCATATCCTCAACAAATCTTCTTGTCAATTTTAATTTTTTCTTCGCTCAATACTTTTTCCATATTTTTTATCAGAGGCTTAATACCCATAAATCCCCTGAGTCGATGCATCCGCTCTTCACTCTGTAAAATTGCCGAAGCAAGCCATCTCTTCTTCATGTCTCCTTTGCCCCATCTTTTAACTCTATGCGAAAACCGCTCAAGAGAACTATTTAGGCTTTCAATCGGATTAGTCGAATACACTGACTTATACAGGTAAGGCGATACTCCGAGTCTAATAATAGTCAGAGTCTCTTCCATGCCTTCTCGGACACTGCGTCCCATATCAGGATTTATTTTATCAGCCCAGGATGCAAAAGATATCATCATGATACGGGCTTTCTCATAATCCATTTCAGCGTAAACTTCATTTATCCGTTTTTCAACCTCATCCTTCATCGCGACAGGGGCATGATCAATTATGTTGCGTTTCTTGTGCTCACGGCATCGCTGAATGAAACAATTATCGAACCGTTTCGTTATTGCAGAATGAATAGCCTTCGAGCCATCTACTACAAACAGTATTGGACGTTCTTTCTGCAAACCCCTCTTTTCCATCTCTTCAAACATGGAATTGATGACCCCTGCATTCTCAGTACCTCCCTGACGTATAGAAAGTGCCTTTTTTACGCCATTTTCATCAACTCCAAGGGCTATTACCATACAATCACCGCCTATTTCATAACCATCAATGAAAATTATTGGATAGTAACGGTCAATCGGTCTTTCGTCAAACTCCTTAAGAGCCCGGGCGCTCGCTTTGACAAAATGGCGGCTTATGCTTGACTTTTCTATTCCGTAAGCATCCTGCACCGCTTCTGCAACAGCCCGGTAATTACGGGTCGATACTCCATGCAGCATCTTTGCCATAACGCTCGTTTCTATAATACCGTTTCGCTGAAAATTCTTATAGGTTTCCAATTGAACTTCTTCCTTGTTTTTTCCTCTTTTGACGATCCTTGGTTTCTTCATCTGAATCTTTTGACCATTAATATACACATACCCCGTTTTCTGTTTCCCATGTCGATAACAGGTAGAGCATGATGACCGTTCATAAGGCCTACCGCATTTTTCCTCTACTTCAGCATCTATTACTGCCTTTACCGCAAGCAGGGTTACGCCAACAAGAAACTCATTAACCCCTTTTTCATATAGCTCTTTTAAATCTTCCCTCGGGGCAATAAGCCCATAGAGATATAAAATGTCCTGTAGCTCTTTTTCTCTTGACTCTTTAAGGCATGTTTGTTTTGCTCTCTTCGTATTCATAGTGGTTACTCCTTTGATTTTTATTATCCTAAAGCATAAATCTTGGGTAACCGCTATGAATTTCAACTAAATTAGGGACGTACCCCATTGTCAAATATTAAAAATTTTAATAAAGTATATGACTGTATCTGGATTGCACGGTGTGACGAATGGAAAAACCCTGAAGTCTATATACAGTTAGCAAAAAAATTTAAAGATAAAAAATTTATAATGGTCTTATTCTCTTCACCGGGTAAAGAAGATTATTATCAAAAAATTTTAACCGAGGTAAAGAAAGTTGATAATATAACGTTATATGATTTTATTCCAAATGAAAAGGTATATGATTTATTGGCCCATTCAAAGATATTTTGCATAACTTCGGATATGGAAGGCGATTGGCCAATGGTTGTCCTTGAGGCGGCGTATGTTGGTTTACCTGTAATATCTTTGCATATAAACTATAATGGTTTGATTAGTAAATATGATGGTGGCTTTTATTGTGAATCGGATATAAAACGTCTTTATAAGTATTTTGATTTATTAGTTAATGATATTAAGCTTATAGAAAAAATGTCTAACAATGCCAGAAATTATATTTTGGAAAACCATAATATTGTTGAAAATGTTAATAAGCTGGTTGTTTTATTACAGGCTGATAATAAAAAGTAGATAATATTATAATATTGAATATATAAAGTGTTGAATCCTTCTATTAAATATTTGCTGATATGTTAATATCCGAAGGTTCTACACAATTATTTCAACTATAAAAATTTATGCAATTAAAGTTACACTATTAAAACTCATTTTAATTAAACTCATGACAACAAAAGCAAAAATATTTAAAGACACGGTAATAGTAAACTCAGCCTCTCTTGTGGAGAAGGTATTATTTTTCTTCCTTAATATACTTATAGCTCGCTATCTTACAGTAGAACATTTTGGTGAATATTCAACAGCTCTAAGCTATGCCACATTTTTTTCTCTCATGACAGATATAGGAATAAATGTAACACTGATAAGGGCGCTGAATCTTGAAAAAGAATATGAAAATGAACATTTTACCAACGCCTTTTATCTGAAATTGGGTCTATCTGTAACCATGTATATAGTTATGGCAATATCTTTGCTGTTAACAGGATACAACAGGGATGTTATAAACCTGACGCTGATACTGGGGCTGGTGCGTAATGGCAATGAGTTTATGAAAACATACTATGCACTTGATGAGGCAAAGCAGCAATTTTTATTTCCATCAGTTGTTAATTCCCTCTATGTTGTATTTTTTTTCTTAGGGGTTGTTGCTGTTATTTTTTTTCAGGGCAACTACTATCATCTATGCCTTGTCAGGCTGGTGATAGTTTATCTTTTTATTGCATTGCTTACTGTGCATATTTTCAAGAAAGTAAAATTCAGGCTTAAGACGCCTCTATTTATTGCATTCATAAAAAGTGCAATACCATTTTCAACAATTGCGGTGCTCAGTAACCTCACATTCAGAATTAACGCAATTATAATATCATTAATGATTGGTACAACCAAGGTTGGATTTTTTAGTAACAGCATTTTATTTGTCGATACACTTGCCATAATTCCGGGAAATCTTAGAAGAATACTCATGCCAACGCTTTACAGTGCTTTAGAAAAAAATGATGAATCTAAATTCCAGTTTTCTTTTGATATTTTGAGCAAATATTTTGGAATTGTTTCATTTTATCTTATGATGATATTATTTTTATATTCAGAGTTTATAATAAAAGCAGTCTTTGGGGGCAAATATTTAGAATCTGCAATTCTTTTAAAGATAATTGCCTTTTCTGTGCTCTTTGTGTTCAATGTGGCCTCTATTGTTTTAGTAGGTAAAGACAGACAGGATATTCTCTCCAGAATAATGCTATTTGCAACAATAGTAAATATTTTGGCAAATATTGTGCTCATAAATATTTTTGACGTTGAAGGGGCTGCAGCATCTGTAACCCTGACCTATGGTGTGATTTTCTTTATGAGCCACTATTATCTTAGAAAACTTGAGTCCATTAAAATGATCCCTGCATTTAGAAAATATGTTATTATGGGGTTAATAGTTTGTGTAGCATCTCTGTGTTATGAGTTTTTAATTTATAAAAATTTTTCGCTCCCTGGGTCTTTTGCAACCATAACTATTCTTTATGGATTGCTTATTATTCTCTTTGTTATGGACAGGGATGATATAAGGATTTTTAAGGAAATTCTTGGACTCAAAAATCCCTCCTAATTTATCTCCCAGAATTTTTTCCCTGGAACACCCCCTTCAGTTAACAGAACTGACTGAATATCCGGTATATTTTCCTTTATGGTTTTTTCAAGAGCCTCGATGAACATTTTTTCAGAGCCAGGGACTATTGTAATATCCTTTTCTATAACAACAGGAAGTATATCAATGAGGCATACTCTGCCATTATCTGTTTTGATAAACCAGACCTTTTTTACCAGGAGGTTTACAGGGACATTGGAAGAGGTGTTTTCAAACCATGATCCCTCTGCCACAAGGGACAAAAGTTTTGAAACAAAAATATCTTCATCAATATCCTTATCAATGGTGCGATACTCAGAGATTATCTCTTTGCAGCCCTCAGAGGGGATATATATTTTAATTTTGTCTTTGCTCTCAATAGCAGGTAGAGAAGAAAATATATCAAAAATATTTTTATCCATGTGAATAGATATAAAGACATAATCCAGCAGAAATATAACAGAAAGAGCAATAATAGCAATTCGAGTTTTTTCTTTTGGATTTTGCTCCATAAGTTTCCATGTGTCAAGAATCCATGTTTTTAATTGAGATATGCCATTTGCCAGCCTTTCTTTATATTTTAAAAAGAAGTTTTTTGAATCTCTTAGCAATGATTTTATCTTTTGTATAATCTTCATACGTAATAACCAGAATTAAAGTTTTATTTTAGCCTTTACTATAAATATAAAGAATTTATACACCTCATTTACACCTGGCTCTGAGATGTTTCATTTGCTATACTTTAAAGATAAAGCTATAGTTTTATTCAATCATTTTATTATATTTTTTGATAAAATTTAGTATGCCCTCTGTGATGGCAGAGGATATTTTTTCCTGATAATCTCTTCTTGTGAGGTATTTTGCCTCCTTTGGATTTGTAATAAATCCCACCTCAACAAGCACTGCTGGCATAAGGGCTCCTCTGAGAACATAAAAATCTGCCCTGTGCACTCCCTTTGATTTAAATTCATGAATATTTGCGTCAAGAGCCCTTTGAACAGATTCTGCTAAAAGTGAGCTTTCTCTCTGGATTTGAGTTGTAAGCATAAGGGCTTCCATATATTCTGTATCATCATATTTTTTCCCTTTTTTATCTTCAAGGACAATGACGTTGTTTTCCAGTGCTGCTGTTTTTCTTGCCTCTTCATTTGTGGGATTTTGGGAGAGGTAGTAGGTTTCAAATCCTGAGATTTTATTGCTAATGGAGGCATTTACATGGATGCTCACAAATATGCCATTTATACCTTTTTTTAGTTCTCTGTTTGCAATCTCTGCTCTTTCTGCAAGCTCAATAAAAATATCGCTTTTTCGTGTTTCTTTTATTTTAATAGCGCTAAGAGCCTTTTGCAATTTTTGTGATACCTGACCTGATATTTGCAGTGTTATATCTTTTTCTCTTATGCCTCCCTTCCCTATGGCACCGGGGTCTTTTCCACCATGGCCTGGATCTATAATAATAAATCCAATTCTATCCCTGGTGATTGACTCTTCTTTGTATTTTTTTTCTTTTTCCTCTGGCATTTTGACCTTTGTAGATATTTCAAAGGCTGAATTTTTTTTTGTTAAAATAACTTCAGGGAAAAAACTTTCTATTAGTTTTATTGCAATGTCCTCTGGCAAATATATACCTGACTTGTATCTGCATACTGGATTTAAGGATGCCCATAGGGAATTGTCTATTATTATAACAGAATAATCAGGCTTATATACAAGATAGTGATTTTTATAGTATAACCTTCCCTTCTGAAAAACAGGGTCAAAGGTGCTTTCGATGTTGAATTTATTAATTATTTCATAGAGAGAGACATAGTTATTGCCATTGATATTTTCAACGGTAAGGCGATCGTTACCTGCACCTGTTATGGCCAGCAGAAGCAATGGAAAGAGAGCATTAGCAATTATTCTTTTTATTTTTATAATATACGGAGTATGTTTTAACATATAAAATTGAGCCTGTGATATAAAATCCAAGGGATAAAATAGCTATTAGTGATTTTAGCTCTATATTAAATATTATGTTTTTTAGGTCTATGATATATAAAATTGCAGTAAGAGCCATGAGTGCGATTCCTGCTTTTCCAAATATATTTGGAGCAACCTCGATATCTCTTCTATAGAATAAAAGCAGAGCTGAGACTACTACAAAGATCTCTCTTATAAGTATAATGGCAAGGATCCACCAGGGCAGGCCCTTATAATAAATCAGAGAGGAGCCTAAGGTTATGAGGCAAATTTTATCTGCCATTGGATCAAGTAGCTGTCCCAGCTCTGTCACCTGGTTGAATTTTCTGGCAAGCATGCCATCAAAAAAGTCTGTGACCATAACAATGGCAAAAAATATTAGCTGCCAGGTTATGTAGCCTTTGTCTCCTGTAACAGATTCTTTATCCAAAAAGAATACGATGAAGGGTAAAGATGAAATCCTTATAACTGTGAGAAGATTTGATATTGTCCAGATATTTTTTTTGAAAAGATCCCTTAACCTCATTAAAACTCTGCCTGAAAATTTTTTATTGAATTCAAAGCCTATAAAGGCACAATTGTCCAGTCAAGATATTTTTAGGTAGACAGCAGCTCTGTAGATTTTAATTGACAATAAGTGCGCTTTATAAGATTAAATTGATAGTGCTGTTATATTAAATATATTATTTAAATGAAGGTAGAATTTTATGAAATCATATAAAATATTCAATGCAATAGCCTTGCTTTTGATTCTTGTTGTTTTTTTTAGTTGCAAAAAAAGCGATGAGGGAGGTCTCTTGCTCAATAATTCAGCCCCCAGAAAATTTGCTGTGGTTATAACCCCAAATACTGCAATGAGAATTGATCCCCTTGTGTTTTCTTCAAGGGTTGCCTTGCTTAAAAAGGGAGATTTTGGCGAGGTCATTGATCGCACCACTGAAGAAAAAAGAGTTGGTTCAAATCGAAATTACTGGTATAAAATAAAGCTATCCAATGGAATTCAGGGTTGGGTCTTTGGTGAAAATCTAAATATACTGGAAAATGCTGATAGTGATAATGTCGAGTCTTACCTTGGAAAGTTCTGGGAGAAGGAGTCTGAGGAGCTTAAAAAAGAACTCCATGGGAAGTGGTGGAGCGTTAACAGATTTAATGATTTTACAAATCATTGTCTTGAGATATATAACGATGGTAGATATAAATCTTATCTTAAGGGAGCCACAAAAAAATTAGAGGGTGAATATAATTTTGATTTTAATAAAAGTCAGATTATATTCTTAGGGGAAACCTCTTTTGAGGGTAATTTGTATTTTGTCAAAAGAGGTGATGTCTATACTCTTTATAGAGAATCAGATAAGGATGAGATTAAATTTAAAAAGATCAATGTAAATCCTGAATCAGAAAATGAGGACTCAACTCTGGTAAAGAAAAGTCAGGAAGAGGAAGAAAAACAGGAAAAAAATGAAAGTGAGACTGAATAAATATTTGACTCTCTGCGGTCTTGGTTCAAGGAGGAAGGTTGAGGATTTTATTACCTCTGGCCTTATCAAGATAAATGGGGAGGTTGTGAGGGAACTGGGAAGTGTTATTGACACAGAGACCGATAAGGTCTTTTTTAAAGATAGTGAGCTTGTAGCCTCTGAAAAGAAGTATTATCTGATCTTAAACAAGCCTGAGGGATTTGTTACAACTCTTTCTGATGAAAAGGGCAGACCTACTGTGATGGATCTCATTCCAGAGAAGTTCAAGCGCTGTGGGGTAATCCCAGTGGGTAGGCTTGACAAAGACACAGAGGGACTGTTGCTTTTTACAAATGATGGGGATCTTGCCTATAGATTAACTCGTCCTGAATTTAAGGTTCCAAAGGAATATAGCCTGATTCTTAATGCGCCTCTGGCTCCTGAACATAAAAAGATTATAGAGAAGGGATATTTTGTTCACCAGATAAAGATAAAAACAGCCCCTGCAAAAGTTGAGCTGGAAAATGAAAGGGGCGATAGGGTGAAAATTACAATTATGGAAGGTAAAAAACGGCAGGTGAGGTATACCTTTGGCAATCTTGGCTATAAGGTGCTAAAACTCAGGAGAGTTGGCCTTGGGCCTCTTCGTCTTGGAAATATTGCAAAGGGTGAGCACAGGCTGCTGAAAAATTATGAGGTCAAGGCTCTCATGGAAAGTGCAAAGCCTACTAAGATCAGGGAAAGGCAATTTTAAAGAAGTTATTGTAAATTTAGCATTTTACTCATCCTCAAGGACTGGCAGTCTAAAGGGATTTGAGGGTGTGATTGAAATTTCATATCCTAAGGCATTGAGTATTTTATCAAGGGAACGAACACTCACATTGGCGAACTCACCATTTTCAAGGCGTGACAGAGTTGGTCTGCTTATGCCTGCAATATTGCATAGAGCTTCCTGGGTTATTGTCTTTTGCCTTCGAAGCTTTTTTATCTCTTCACCAAGCTCGTATAATGTCATCTGGCAACTCCTTTATTGTATCCTTTTGATTAAGGGAATAAAGCCATATATCGATCATTCTTTTGCCAATAGGGGCAAATTTATTGTTGTCCCTTATATAGTCTTGCAATTGGCAGGCAGTATCAAAAACTGCAGATTTGCATTCTTCTATAATATCATTACAGTTTTTTTCTGTCAAAAAGCAAAATTTTTGCCCGTATTTTTTTAGCTCATTGATTCCTAACCACACTTTTCGACCATCCATTGTAAGAGCTGGTTTGTCCTTGAATAAATATGCAACAGTTGTGACTATATCATAGGCAGGTGAGAGTCTAATATTTTTCATCTCTTTATCGTAGAGAACTCCAAAATTGCGAAGGTGAGCATCTCCATTTTTGATAATGAAATTCAACACAATTATCTTATACAATTGAAGCATGGAGAGATCATCACCACCTGTGGCATTGAAAACGATTTTTGAAACATTTTCGTAACTGCCATTATATTTTTCGGATATGTTTTTACCTGTGAGTCCAAGAATTTCCTCAAAGCCATAATAGTTGTTTTTTTCATCTACATTAAATTTTTTGACAACCAGGAAGGTCTTATTCTCTGATAACTGAATCTCTGGTATGATAATACCTGCTCTTTGAGCTGCCTTCATTGAGAAGTATTCATTTTCTGATAAACATGGGAATTCCTCTCCCCATGTTTTTACTATATACTCTCTGACTTCTGTTTTTGCCTTGCCTGTTATCGGCACTATTGTTTTTGGATGGATTCCGCCTATTGCATTTTTTACCATAAATTTTCTAAGGAGTCCAAAGAAGCTATCTTGCGAATCCCTGGCAAGTATTTCTTCTAAGGAGGGGAGATCTTTAAATTCGGTTTTCGCCTTATCTGTTTTAAATGTGACTCTTGCCTCGATGTTTGGAGCTAAATATTCAAAGATCTGATAGTCATTTATTGTTCCATATTCTTTTGTCAGAATCTGTTTTAATAATTCATAGAGATAACCCTCTGGCAGAAACATTTCAAAAAAAGGATGAAGAAAGTGTTTGCGATAATATAATTTTTTTGTTGGCGGCATAATCATCGAGATTGCAGAAGAATAATCTTGATATTCAAAAATAAAGTTTGAGCTATCTTGAAAGAGTTTACCAGAAAATATTTGATTTGTATATACCTCTATCATGTTGTCATTCCAGAACAATTTTTGTAAAAAATATTTAACAAAATAAGATGAAAATAGATAAATGTAAACTATTTTTTACATTAAATTTTCTGTTGTGTCAGGATTTTAAAGAGATTTTCTGTGAGTTTTGAGACTTCATTGTTGGGGATTTTTTCCATTGAAATGAAATATTCTATATTGGAAGAGCCACTGTCGTTTAGTAAGTTTTTTTCTGTAAGTATTCTCTTGAGATTTGTTATTGTTCCTTTGTTGCCATCTATTACGTCAATGTGAGATGGCAAAATTTCCTGAAATATTTTTTTAAAAAATATGAAGTGTGTGCATCCCAGAACTACTGTTCCATAATCTGAGAGTTCGAATTTTGCAAATTCTCTTTTTAGATATTCTTTAGCCCGAATGGTGTTAAATTTACCTTCCTCTGCCATTGGGACAAGTTCTGGTAATGGCAAGAGATCCACTATGTGCTCGTTGTCTACTCTTTCTATCAGGTTTTTTAGCTTTTCTTCTTTCAGAGTCAGAGGTGTTGCTGTCACTATTACCCTTTTATGATTTTGCTCGCTTTTTTCCACAGCTGGTTTAACAGCTGGTTCCATCCCTATTATGGGGATAGAATAGGATTTCCGTAGCTCTTCTATTGTAACGCTTGTTGCTGTGTTACAGGCAATTATCAATGCCTTTATATCTTTGCCAAGAATAAAGTCCACAGCTTTTTTTACAAGATTGTGCACCTCCTCCTTGGATTTGATCCCATAAGGGGCATTTTTTGAATCAGCAAAATAAAGATAGTTTTCCTTTGGGAGAGTCTGTAGTGCCTCAAATAGGACTGTAAGGCCTCCTATGCCTGAATCAAAAAAGGCTATTGCTTTTTCTCTTTCCATGGCATAAGATTTACACAGTATATCATACAGTCAAATGTTTTTGGTTTTTATATAAGTCCAAGGGATATAAAAATTATCAGGGAAATTACAATAACTAACGCAAAAGTTGATGTAAATATAAGCTGTCTCTTTGTATTTTTCATGTCATAGACAAAATATGCAATCTCAAAAAAAGGCCAATAACCAATGATAAAGATTAAGTATGGAAAATCAGCTTTCCACCAGGAATAATTCCAGATAAGAGCACCCCATTTATTAAGCAGTATTTCAACCAGGACACATAGCCATGCCATTATGAAGGCGAAAAAATGGCGATTATTTATGCCAAGGATTGTTGCATCTCTGTCCTCTGGCAATAGTTTTGTGCTTGCAAGACCAAGAATAAGAAACATAAAAATTATCTCTATATTCCAGCCCATGAGAGGTTGATAAGCTGTTGGAAAAGAACACATCCATACAGCAGAAAAGCCTGTGGCTGTATAAAAAAGACCATTCCATATTTCATTAAAGGCATCCATTAAAAAGAAGGAAAGACCAGCACATATACCAGCGAGATTGTTTTTCTTTATTTCATCAAGATAGAGATATACCACATAGACAAATAAAGGAACAATATACCATTTGAATAGTGAAGATTTTCTTAATATAGAAAAGGCCTCATCAGCACCAGAAGCTACACCATTGTAGTGAGTAAAAAGAGGAATAAGCCACACAGTGATATAGGCTAAAGCTATAATAGACCATATTATTACACTCTGGACTTTTCGAGTTTTGAAACTCATGGCATGGCCTCCTTTAACTTGAAAGTTTTTATCAATTGAATAGTCCTATGTCAATAATTATTTGGCAATAAAATTCACAGGGAAATAGGGTAAAGAAGTGGCTATTAGTAAAAGAGACTATGATGCGGCTTTTAATTGATACACACATTGGCGAGATCATAATGAAAAAATTATATTGACAAAAACCGACTTGTTTTTAGGATAAACTCTTCCAGAGTCTTTTTTAAATTGAAAAATCGAATGAAATAATATAATATGATAATATTTTAATGATTAAGAGAGGTAATAAGAGATGAAAAGGACATTCCAGCCAAGCACATTGAAAAGGGTTAAAAAACACGGATTTAGAGCAAGAATGGCAGATGCTGAGGGGAGAAAGGTTCTCCAGAGGAGGAGAAGAAAAGGCAGAAGGAAACTCACAGTTTCTGACGAGAAGAGGATGCCTAAATAATCTGTTTAAATTTTTGATGTGAAAAGAGTTTATTCTTTAAAAGGTAAGAAATCATACAGTAAAGTTTTTGTAAAAGGACGAAAGAAAAAGGGCAAAGGAGTTGTTGTTTTTGTTTTGAAAGATAACACTATAGAAGAGACTGATAATCAAGGCAACATAAAAAAAATTAAAGTGGGTATCTCCATAAGTAAAAAAATTGGCAAAGCAAACAAGAGGAATCTGTTGAAGAGAAGAGTTAGATCTATTTGCCACGAATTATTAAATGATATGAATGATGGATTATCAGTGATTGTAAAGCCCTATCCGGAATCATTGTATATGAGTTATAGTGAACTCAAAAGTGATATTGAGGGTCTTTTTAGATATACTGGAGTTATAAATGAAAAGAGCTGAAAATCTATCGTGGTTAAAGGCTACAGGTCAGATAAGCGCTATAGCCATGATTAGATTATATAAATATCTAATTTCTCCGCTGCTGCCAAAGGCCTGCAGATATTATCCTTCCTGTTCTGCTTATTCAGAAGAGGCTATAAGGCGTTTTGGCCTTATAAAGGGTGGATATCTTGCTGCAAGGAGGGTTTTGTCCTGTAATCCCTTTGGCGGTTATGGATATGATCCTGTTCCGGATAAGTTTTCTTTAAAAAGATAGTTTTCTTTCCTAAAAATTTTCTTACCTTGCCTTTATACTCTTTTTGCATCGTTATAATTCATTTAAAGTTTGAAATTTTATGTTTATAAGGAATAAATGATGGAAAAGAGAACGTTACTGGCTGTTATTCTTACAATGGCTGTCTGGCTTGCATGGTTCTGGTATTTTGCGCCAGAGAAGTCTGTTAATCCACCTGAGAGTGTAACAACTGAGCAAGCTGCTACAACTGAAACCAATAAGACTGTAGAAGAGCCTAAAAAGGCTTCAGCAGTTGCAATGCCTGTTATAAATAAAAATATTAAAGAGGAAAAGTTAGATCTCAAAACAGGGAAGTTTTCCTTTGTGCTTTCAAATAAAGGTGCAAAAATTGAGAAAGCTAATTATTCACAGAGAAATATAGAGCTTTCCCTTGAAGATGGATTATTTAACTCAAAGGGTGGTCTTGATTTTGCTCTTCATTTTTCTGAAGAGGAGTTTTTGAAAGGCTCTGCCCTTGATGATATTTTGTGGAATGTTGAAAGGATTGATGATAAGACAGTTAAATTTTCTACTGATCTTTTAAAGGATGGAAATGATCTCAGAATTGAGAAAACTTATAGATTTTCTGAAAAGGGCTATGATTTCTTTGTTGACTACAGGATAGTAAACAAGGGCAAAAATGAGGCTATCTTTAATTCAGGGATGATTTTCTCCCCTGGTGCAACCCTCGGGCCTAAACTTGATTATTCCAATAGGTACAATAACCTTACTGGCATTTACTCCATTGGCGATGACTATGAGCAGAATCATAAAGGTGGCGGTTTCTTCTCTGCTCCAGAGATTTTAAAGAAGAAGTCTGGCTCTGTGGACTATACTGGTGTTATGAGCAGATACTTTTTGCTTATTATGATTCCTCAACAGTTCACTGGAAATGAAATGCTTTTTGATAATAGGGCAGACAGTGGCTATAGAACAGGTCTTAGAGTGGATATTGGAACTATCGCTGCTGGATCTGAGGCTGTTAGATCTTTTAGAATTTATCTTGGTGAAAAGGACAAGGAGTTACTTGGGGCTGTAGATGAAAAGATAGTAGCTGCCTCTGATGTTAGCACTCTAATTGAGCCTATAAGATATTTTGTGATATGGGCTCTAATGGGGATTAACAGGCTATTCAACAACCTTGGCTGGTCACTTGTGATTTTTTCAATACTCACAAAGATTGTTTTTATGCCGCTAACAAAGAAGTCTACAGACTCAATGAAAAAGATGCAGGAGATTGCTCCTCAGATTAAAAAACTTCAGGAAAAATACAAGGATAAACCTGACGTGCTCCAGAAGGAGACCATGAAGCTCTATAAAGAAAATAATGTTAATCCACTGGGCGGATGCTTGCCATTGTTGCTGCAGATGCCATTTTTCTTTGCTCTTTATAGCGCTTTGATTAACTCCATAGATTTATGGAATGCCCCTTTTATGTTATGGATGAAGGATCTCTCAATGCCTGATACTGTTGCATATATTGCAGGCATCCAGATAAACATTCTGCCTCTGCTTATGACTGCTTCAACTTTTATTCAACAGAAGCAGACTACAGTGGATACAGGGAATCAGCAGCAAAAGATATTGATGTATATGATGCCTATACTACTGCTTTTTATATTCTGGACAATGCCCTCAGGTTTGGTCCTTTACTGGTTTTTACAGAACTTATATCAGATAATACATCAGTATGTTGCAACAAAACTCTCTAAAGCATCATAAGGGAATGATTAAAGAAAATAATAATTTTCAGGAGGCTTAATAATGAAAGTGATTGAAGTAGAAGGGAGAACATCTGAAGATGCTACCAAGAAAGCCTTAGCTGAGTTAGGTATTAAAGATGCCTCTAAAGTTAGCGTCGAAGTGATAGACCATGGGAAAAGTGGAATCTTTGGTTTTGGTGTTTCAAGGCCTGCTAAGGTGAGAATTTACTACAATGAAAGTAATGAGGATATTGGCGATAAAGTAAGAGAAATGATAAACGAGCTCTTCAAGAAGATGGAACTGGAAGGTGGTGTTAAAGATATTAAGGAAGGAGAGAACAAGGTCTATGTTGAGCTTGAGAGTAAAACAGGCTCTGGCCTCATAATAGGGAAGAAGGGTAAGACCCTTGAGGCTCTGCAGTTTATGGTAAACCTCATGATCAACAATCTCACTGGAAGTGAAAAGAAGATAATTCTTGATATTGAATCTTACAGAGATAAAAGAGAAAAGGCTCTTAAGAAGATGTCAAGGGAGATGGCTCAAAAGGTTATAAAAACAGGAAGACCTCTTACTCTTGAGCCAATGAATCCCTTTGAAAGAAGGCTTATTCACCTGACTCTGCAAAATGACAAGAGGGTAACTACAAAAAGCGAGGGTCAGGGCATTTACAGGAAGATAAAGATTTTCCCTGTTAACAATAGAAAGTAGTATGTTATTTGATACCATCTGTGCACCGGCAACAGCTCCGGTTAACTCTGCACTATCTGTTATAAGAATTAGCGGCCGTGATAGTCTTGCGGTCGCTTCTTCTATATTTTCGAATCCAGCAAAGATTCTGGATCGCCATGCTGCCTATGGTTCTATTCTTTCTGATGGTGAGATAGTTGATGATGTGATCCTCCTCTTTTATAAAGGTCCAAAGAGCTTTACGGGTGAGGATGTTGTTGAGATTATATGCCATGGTAATCCTGTTATTGTAAGTAAGATAATGAAACTCCTTTTTAATAAAGGAGCAAGAGCTGCTCTGCCTGGTGAGTTTACTCAACGGGCCTTTTTAAATGGCAAGGTCGATCTCACAGAGGCTGAGGCTATCAATACCTTAATCAATTCCAGAAGTGATTGGGAGATAAAAAAGGCTCTTGAGCAAATGCACGGTGCCATATCTAAAATTGTCTCTCTAATAAAAGATAGAATTATTGAGCTTAAGGCAGATATAGAGGCTGGCATTGACTTTAGTGAAGAGGATATTGAATTTGTATCTTATGATGAAGCTAAAAACATAGCCCTTTCTATTAAAAGCGATCTTGAGGATTTTCTGCGAAGGTGTAGAGTCGGCGAGCGAGTCAGTAAGGGTATTGATGTGATTCTTGCTGGTAGGCCAAATGTAGGAAAATCGAGTTTGTTCAATCTTATTCTTAATGAGGACAGGGCAATAGTCTCGGACATCCCTGGAACCACAAGGGATATAATCAGGGAGAGTGTGCAGATTGGTGGTGTTAGAATAAATCTCACGGATACTGCTGGTATTGCAGAGCCTGGTGATGATATTGAGAGGATTGGAATTGAACTTTCCAAAAAGAAAATATCCGATGCCTCTATTGTCGTAGCTATAATTGATGCCAGGGATGGATTTACTGATAGAGACAGGGAGATCTTTGAGCTTTTTAAAGATAAAAGGGTTATCTATGTAATTAATAAAAAAGATCTTGTTGATGAAAAGAGCCTTGATAACATAAGAAAAGAAACTGGTATTGATTTTATTGCAATATCTGCAAAAAGTGGTGATGGCTTTAAGGAGCTTGAAAAGGCCATTGCAGATATAATCAATAATGATTTTGTGGACTACAGCGATTCCTTTATTGCAGATGCAAGGATTCAGTCAATATTAAATGAGGCAATAGATATACTATGCCGGATTATTTCTCTCTTTGAAAGTAAGGAATTGCCAGAGATCATTGCCTCGGAGCTTAATGAGCTTATATATAAGATTTCTGAGATTACAGGTGAAATATCTGCTGATGATATTCTTGGATCTATATTCAGAAGGTTTTGCATAGGAAAATAGAATTTCTGTGAGTCTCTAAATCAGAGATAGAATCTTTCTTATTTCATTAAAATCACTGCAATTATATATCACAGCATAGTCCTCAAGCTCGAAATTATTTTTTGCTATTTTCTCAAAGTCCAGCTCTTCTCCATTGAGATATCTAATATGACTTCCAGCTTTAGTGACAACTGGTATTGCTCCAGCCCAGTCCCACAGGTATGATTTCCCAATAAATGCAAGGACCCTGTTTCGACTATTATCTGCTGCAAGGCAGGCGTGTAAAGCTGTGGAGCCTAAGTTCCTGGCCTTTCCTGGAAAGTTCAGCTTTACACCCTTGATCTCAGAGGAGTAGAATATATTTGTTTCGTTATCTACAGGCATGTTTTCCCATATAAGGAGAGGCTTTGAATTTAAATAAGAAAAATCATCGTCACAGTGAAACAGGAGTTCACATCCTGGAGAATAAACAAAGCCATAGAGCGGGCTGTATCCATGGAAAATACCCACAGAGACACACCAGAAGGGTAGGTGCATGCTAAACATGGCAGTGCCATCTATGGGATCTATTATTATATTGATTGCATCATCTTTAAGGCATGTGCCTTTGTTTATGTTTTCTTCGCTTATGAGGTTAAAATCTGGGAACTTTTTTGTTACCTTTTCGAATAGATAATTCTGAACATAATAATCTGCATCTGTAACTATTGTTTTGTCATCCTTTCTTCTGGCATTGATATTTTTTTTCTGTATTGAAAGAGCTCTATCTCCTGCTGCACAGATAGTCTTTTTAAAGAATAAAATCTCCTTTTTTGTAAGAGAGTCTATCATCTTTTACTCACCAAGATATGCTGCTTTTACCTTTGGATTTTCCAGAAGATTTGAGCTTTTATCTACCATGACAATGTTGCCTGTTTCCAGAACATAGCCTCTATCGGATATTTTGAGAGCCATTCTTGCGTTTTGTTCCACAAGGAGTATTGTAACTCCGCTTTCTTTGTTTATCCTGGTTATGATTTGAAATATGTTCTGTATGATTATTGGTGCAAGGCCAAGGGCTGGCTCATCAAGGAGCAAGAGTTTTGGTGAATTCATCAAAGCCCTTGCAATGGCAAGCATCTGTTGTTCACCACCAGAAAGAGATCCTGCAAGTTGTTTTCTCCTGTCTTTGAGAATCTCAAACATTTCATATTTTTCTTCAATTCTCTGCTCTATGAGTTTCTTGTCCTTTATGAGAAATGCTCCCATTTCTAAGTTTTCCTTTACTGTCATCTCTGGGAATATTCCTCTCCCCTCAGGGACAAGGGATATGCCTTTTTTTACAATTACATCTGTTGGGGTCGATATATTTTTTTTATCCCTTTCTGGATATACTCCATTTAATATTTCGCTGTTATATGTTACCTCCCCCTCATTTAAGGGTTCAAGTCCCACTATGGATTTAAGGAGAGTTGATTTTCCTGCACCATTGGCGCCAATGAGTGCAACGATCTCTGCCTCTGCAATATGGAGGTCAACTCCTTTCAGTGCCTCAATATTTCCGTATCTTACATGTGCATTTTTTAGTTCAAGTATATTGTTATTCATCGGATTTACCTAAATACGCCTCTATTACTTCTGGATTATTTTGAACATCATCTGGTGTCCCTTCTGCAATTTTTCTGCCATAGTTTAGCACTATGATTTTATCGCAGATGTTCATGACTAATTTCATATCATGCTCAATGAGGACAACTGTTATTCCAAGATCTCTGATTTTTTTTATAGTTCCCATCAGCTCTTCTGTTTCCTGTGGATTCATCCCTGCTGCAGGTTCATCCAGAAAGAGCATGTCTGGTTCCGTAGCAAGAGCTCGAGCGATTTCTAATTCTCTCTGTTTGCCGTATGGAAGATTTTTAGCATACTCATCTCTGACATTCAGTAGATCAAAAAATTCCAGCCATTTCAAGGAATTAAAGTATATATCCCTCTCTTCTCTGGCGACAAAGATGCGACCCATGATGAAGTTCAGATATTTGTTTGAGGTGAATTTGGGGTGATTTCCACGAAAATGTCTGCCTATCATTACATTTTCAAAGACAGTCATCTCCTTGAAAAGGCGGATGTTCTGGAATGTCCTTGCTATTCCCTTGCGTGTGATCTGGTAGGCTGGCAAGGGGGTTATGTCTTCACCTTTAAAGAATACAAAACCACCTGTTGGATAGTCAAGGCCAGTTATGGTGTTAAATAGAGTTGTTTTCCCTGCTCCATTGGGACCAATTATTCCTGTAATTGTGTTTTTAAATATCTCTATGCTGACATCAGAGACAGCAACAACTCCGCCAAATTCTCTTCTTAAGTTTTGTGTATATAGCAAAGGCACTTTACTTCTCCAGATGTAAAATTTCTTCTTTGATTATTTTTGCATAATTTAACTTCACTCTACCTATTATGCCCTGAGGCCTGTAGATCATCATCAACACAAGGATAAGCCCAAATATGACCTGGTTTATCTGAGGTGGTATTATGTGAGATATGCCTACAAGCCGTGGTATCTCAGAGGCTATTACTATTATTATTACACCAACCACTGTTGCAAAGTTATTCCCAAGACCTCCAAGGACAGCCATACACAGTATCATTATGGACATCATAAAATCAAAGGTGAGAGGTGCAACTGATTGATTATATGCAGCAAAGAGACTTCCTGCAATTCCTGCCATAAAAGCCCCTGTTGTAAAGGCTCCTATTTTGTATTTTGCTGTATTTATGCCCATAGCAGAGGCTGCAATCTCATCCTCTCTTATGGCCTCCAATGCTCTCCCGATTCTTGAGCGAACAATTCGACGCACAAAATAATAACAGAAAGCCAATATTGCCCATATAAGAACTGCCCAGGGAACTTTGTCAATGGCAGAAAAGGTTATGCCAAAAGCCTGAGGCCCTGGAATTCCATTTATACCCATTGGGCCCTTTGTTACGCTGTCCCAGTTAACAATTATGTTTTTTACAATCTCCCCAAAGCCCAGGGTCGCAATTGCAAGATAGTCCCCCTTAAGCCTCAATGTTGGTATTCCTATGAGTATTCCAAAAATAGCGGCCACCAGCCCTGAGAGTAACATGGCTTCAAAAAATCCAAAGTGAAGTGCTGTCATGAAAATTGCTGTTGTATAAGCTCCTATGGCAATAAAGGCAGCCTGACATAGAGAGAGAAGTCCAGTATAACCCACAATAAGGTTGAGTCCAATGCCAGCTATGGCATATATTCCTATATAGATAATTATTAGCAAAATAAAATTTAACATCTTAAACCTTCTCTCGTATATTTTTCATTAATAAGCCGCTTGGTCTGAAAAGAAGGATAATAATCAGAACTGAAAAGGCGATTGTATCCTTAAGCCCCTGAGGTATGCCTATAATTACAACGCCAAAGGTCTCAAGGAGACCCAGGAGAATTCCTCCAAGCATGGCTCCGCTTATGTTACCAATGCCGCCTACCACTGCGGCTATAAAGGCTTTTAATCCAGCCATTTGGCCCATAGTTGGATAGAGTTTGAATTCCATGGACATAAAAATTCCTGCAACAGCAGCAAGGGCTGAACCTATTGCAAAAGTTAAGGAGATTATAAAATTTACATTTATACCCATAAGAGATGCCACTGCCTGATTTTGACTTGTAGCTCTCATTGCTTTCCCTAATCTTGTTTTATCTATAAAGAGTTTAAGTGAGGCCATTAGAATTATGCCAACAATCAATATCATTATCTGGTTTGGAGTCACACTTATATTGCCAAGCTGTAAAGCTGTATTGTCAAAGGGGTAATCAAATTTTCTGGACTTTGTTCCAAAGAACAAAGCAGCAAGGTTCATGAGAATTATAGAAACTCCTATGGCACTTAGCAAAGGAGCAAGCCTTGGGGCTTTTCTAAGAGGTCTGTAGGCAATTCGCTCGATTATTACACCTAAGAAGGAACTTATGAGCATTGCGAAGATCAATGAAATAACGAATGCTATAATGGCAAATCCACCCGTCTGAGATCCCTCGCATAAGAAATAATATAGAAAATAACCTGCGTATGCTCCCAGCATGAGTATTTCGCCATGGGCAAAATTTATAAACTTTAATATACCATATACCATGGTATATCCCAGAGCAATAAGAGAATAAATGGCGCCAAGCGTTAGTCCATTTATCAGGTGCTGTAAAAGCTCTGTGTGAGGTAGATTGAATAGATTCATCTTTGTAGTTCCTTATACAAATCTGTCCCGGCTGCAGATACCCACAGCCGGGATTTTTGCTATTTTATTTCAACTAAATTGTTTCCTTCAAGTTTATACATTTTCAGCTGTTTGAACTGCTTGTTTTCAGCTGTGTATATTCCTATGTTGGCAACCAGATCCCCGTTTTCTGTAAAGGTAATCTTGCCTGATGCACCATCATAATCTTTTGTCTTTGCAACAAAATCTCTCACCTTGTCTCTGTCAACTTTTAAATTTCCATTCATTGCCTTGCTTGATGTTGCTTTAATAGCATTGAGTATTATCCATGCTCCATCATAGGCATTGAGACTAAAGGCATCTGGCTTTTCTCCCCATTTTGCTTGATATTTTGCTTCAAATTCAGCTCTCTTGCTACTTGCTTTTTGCTGTGCCGCCTGAGAGAATATTACGCCATTTGAGAGATCCCCAGCAAGCTCAAATATTTGAGGGTTGGAGAATCCATCTGCACTATACATCTTTGCTTTTATGCCAAGCTGCTTTGCCTGCTCAAGGATTTGAGCAATTTCTGCAACATAGTTGGGTATATAAAGAGCTTCAGGGTTTGCACTTTTAATTTTTGTAAGCTGTGTTTTGAAGTCCTTATCTCCCTGGAGAGCTGTTTCCATAACAACAACCTTTCCGCCTTCCTTTTCATATTGCTCTTTGAAATCCATAGCAAGTCCTTGGCTGTAATCATTTTTTATGTAAAGAATTGCTACAGTTTTAACGTTTTCAACCTTTGCAAGGTATTTGCCAAAAACAACTGCTTGAAGTGCATCACTCATAACATCGCGAAAAATGAATTTTCCCTTGTCTGGCAAATCCTTATGAGTGGAAGATGGAGAAATCATAACAATTTTTGCTGCTTCTGCTTTTGGAGCAACGGCAAGAGAAACAGAGCTAAAAACAGGACCAACTATTCCTAAAACCTTATCAACTCCTGCAAGTTTTTCTATAGCAGGATTTGCCTTTTCTACTTTACCTTCTGTATCTTCTACAATAACTTCAGCGTTGAAACCCTCAGCTCCGCCTGCGGCATTAAATTCTTCAACAGCAATTTTAACTGCCTGGCTCATGAGCTTGCCATAGTTTCCTGCATCGCCAGTCATTGGCCCAAGGAAACCTATTTTGATAGTTTCACCTGCCTTTACAACATCTGACTCTTTCCCACATGCAAAAGTAAAAACTAACATAAAGGAAAAGAGAACCACAAGTAGCTTTTTCATAGGAACTCTCCTTCATTGATTTTATTGATACAGGGCTTTAAGCCCTTAGTGTGCTTTTTTGTATAAGAATAGCAAAAATACAAAAAAATTTCCAATTGCCAGACAAAAGGTTTTGTATTGGGGTCGCTATTAGAGTCTTCCATATCCCTGATAAATCCGATAATTTGATTTATTAACAAATCATAATTTTGTGGTGCTTTTGAATTTGTCAATTAATATAATGAATTTTAATATTTCTTCCTGTTAAATTCAAGCAAATATTAGTATAGTGGCTCTGATGGGCACAACTCAAATTTTGAAGTTGCAGCACTTAGGCGTTTTTGTAGAATTTCAAAAGAGGAGATACTTCTATATCAATCAACCCTGTGGAAGGTATAAAATAACTATGTAGAGAGAAACTAACTAAGAATAGTTCAAAATTTGAGTGTAACTGCATATCTCATTAATCCAGATTATCGTGATTAATAACTTTTATTTCTTTAACTCTAAAAAAGGGCTTATTTCTGGTTTCTGATGTGATAAACTCATCAATTTTTTCATGCACAGAAAATACAATATGAAAGGCATCCATGGCTGAAAGACCGTAATTTTTAGCAAGTGTTTTAGCTTCCTTTAAAATTCTTTCATCCCAGTTTAAAATGATACAATTGTCAAATATTGCCTGGTAAAATTCTACCTCTTCATTGCTTTTATTGTATATAGCTTTTGGAAAAATTTCCATCCAAACTGCATCACTAACATAAAACTCATATTCCTCATTACCCAGTAGTTTGAGAAATTTTTGACTTATATCTTCAGGTCCTCTAAATGCAGCTATTAACACACCAGAATCCAGATAAGCCTTTTTCTTATAATTCATCTTTTGTAAGTTCTTTATTTATTTCTTCAATAGTATATATTTTACCACCAGAGTTTACATAGTTTAATCTCAATTCCTGTAGCTTTTTAACAAAACTTTTTTTTTGCTTTAATGGTTCTATAGTGTTACTTAAGGATACTGTGGAATAAAATCTACTATTGTTAAAATATGCTATATTACTTACTAATTCCATTATCTACCACTCCGGCTCTAATTTATTAATTATTGAATCTTTTAGTATCATGTCAAAAAAAATTTCTTTTGCTTTATAATGCATGGCATCAATATTACGATTTATCAATTCATTGAACAGGATACCACGTTCAAGAAGTTCAACCTCGATATCAATAATAGTTCCTGAGATTTGTCTATTGTCCATTACAATATCCATAGGTCTTGCAACCTGTATGATATTTTTGAATCCTCCATCAAATTTTTCCACTAATAAACTAATTTTTTCATCTTTTACCTCCCATTTATCAATATTAATTGATACCTTAAGATCAGATAAATCATGGAAGATATCCTTTTCTATAAGATCTATATACCTCAAAGAAATCTTTTCGATTGACTTAAACAAGTTTATTTCTTCAAATATTCCTGATAAAAATTTAATCTCCTCTACAAATCTATTCCATCCTAAATAAGGTTTTTTATTGTTAAAAGTAAATACTCTTTCTCCCACCTGCCAGATTAATGGAATATCCATTACTTCAATTCTTAATGAAGGTGCATACCTTAAATTTGGGTCTATTTCCTTAATCTCAGCTGGAATAGACTCTGCAGGAAGCTTATTTATAACAAGATTAGAATATTTATTTTTTAAACGTGAAAATAAAATGCCAGGTATAATCTTTGCAAAGTTTGGCTCTGTTTCAAATCGTAACTCCCATAGAACTTCTATAAGAGGATCTTTTTTTAATTTTTTAGGTATCATACTAAACCATGTCACACTTTATCATAGATTAAACAATCACTGATTTTGATGAGATTTTTATATCTCTTCTAACGTCGTTAATTTTTATAAAGTCAAAAAATTTTTTGTTAAATTCACTCTTTAGTGTAAATACACAATTTAGAGCTAAAATAGCTTACTTAATTGTATATTCTTTGTCAAGACATCTTTTGTAGATACAGCTTGACAGCAAAAATATAGCTGTTATCCACGGCTTATGGAAAAAGAAATAAAACTCTTCCTTGCTCCTATGGCAGAGATTACAACTGCAGCCTTTAGAAAAACTGTGAGAAGTTTTAGTCCACAGGCCGTGCTTTACTCTGAGATGCTAAGCGCTGCTGCTATTGTAAGCGGTGGCATGCACAATGAATACCTCCTCAAAAAAAATGAGGATGATGATCCCTTTGTTTATCAAATCCTTGGTGGAGATCCAGAGCTTATGAAAAGAGCCTGTATTGCTCTTCAGGAAAGAGGTCCTTTGGGTATAGATATAAACATGGGGTGCAGTGCTCCAGAGATAATAAAAAAATTTCAGGGTTGCAGGCTCTTATCTGATATAAAAATAGCAGAAAAAATAGTAAAATCCTGCAGAGAGGTCTGCAAGTGTTTGCTCTCTGTAAAGATGCGAAGTGGTTTTGAAGAGACGGATGTTGACTATATAGTTGATTTTGCCCTAATGCTTCAAGATGCAGGTGTTGATTATATTACTATCCATCCACGACATGGAAAGCTTTCCTTTAAAAGAAAGGCTGATTGGGGTCTCATAAAAGAATTTAAAGAAAAGCTCTCCATACCTGTTATCGCAAATGGGGATATTCTAACTCCAGAGGATGCTATTATCTGTCTTGAAGAGACGGGCAGTGATGGGGTTATGATTGGAAGAGCAGCTATTGCAAGCCCATGGATTTTTTATTCCATAGACATGTTGCTTAAGAGAGGATTTTATGACCTAACTGTTGATCTCTTCGATATTTATAAAGATGTAATGGAATCCATTGCTGATACATTACCAGAGAATCTTCATAAAAGCAGGGCTCATAGATTTTCTTTTTATTATTTTAAGAATTTTGTTTTTTCCCACGAACTCATGAATAAAATAAGAGTGCTTGACAGAATTGATTTGATGATCAATACTCTAAGGGATTATCTTGAAAGAAATCCGCATGAGAGAGTTAAAAGCTTTAAAGGGGGGCTTTATGGAATACATGAGGATCTGGCAGGAAGTAGATATTGATGATATAGCAAATCACCTTGTAATGGTTGAGGATCTCTTTGCCCATTGTCCGGGCTGTAAGCAAATTGGAATTGACCTTAAGGATCTAAAGGAATGCCCCAATTGCGGCAGAGCTTTTAAATACGTAACATCCAAAGAAGCAAAGGGTGGAAAGGTTGACATAGTCGTTCGCACAAGGAAAAAACTCCCAGATCTTGTATTTGTAGATTATGATGATTATGAAAGAATAACAGGCAAAAAAAAGGCAGAGAAGCTTTTTAATATATAATCACTTTTTTTCAGTTTCCTTTAAATACTCTCTGTAATAAAAAAAGGCCATATAGTCATTGCCTAAGTGTTCGTATATAACTGCTATATTAAATAAAGCCTCAGCATATTTTTTATCCAGTTCATATGCTCTTTTGAAGGAGTGAATAGCCTCAATGTATTTTTCTGATATTAGTTGAGCCAGTCCTAAATAAAAGTTTGCATTAGCAAGATTATTATCGCACTCAATGGCCTTCTGTAAGTTAATTATGGCATCTTTTACTTTTCCAGTCTGTCTTATGTAAAGCCTTCCAAGAGCATAATAAGGCAGTGCATACCATTGATTGACCTTTATTGATTCCTTAAACTTAGCCTCTGCTTCCTGGTATTTTTTCTCTTTATAAAAGCTGAGCCCCTCTGAGTATAGAGAAAAGGATGTTTCTGCCAATAGATCTTTAGATATTAAAATAAGAAATATGCCCAAAAAAATAATTTTTCCTTTGATCTTATTTTGCATAGGGGATCATTTTTTTGAGAGTTTCGTAAAAGAATTTTGCTATTCCTTCATGGAAGAAGAAATAGATTATAAATATTATCCATAGAAAGAGAGTAAGTATGCACAAAAATTTGAGCATTTTTTCTGCACCAATATCATTTGCCATGTAAAATATTATTATTAGAGATATTGGCCATATGATAAAGAGAGTTCCAAATATAATAAATAAAGACTCACGGAAAAATTCTATGACTGCCAGATACCACTCTGCTTTAAAAGAAATAAATCCTTTATAAACCTCTTCCCAGAAGAACCAGAGATAAAAAAGCAGTATGAAAGTTGCCATTATTTTCCAGAAAATTTCAATCCTTGGCCTAAACCATAAAAGAAGAATGGCAAGCCCCCAAAAAGAAAGGAAAAGAAAAATAGATTTTATAAAGAGAATTTCATTATTCATATATTGCTATATTTAGACCTCTTGTAATATTTTTAGTCAATTTTGAACAAAACCCTTCCACTTCTTTCCACTGTAAATTCAGAACTGCAGTGAGGACAAAGATGATCTCCTGAGGCGCTTATTTTTATCAAATTGGAGCATTTTGGGCACTCAACTATAAATTCTTCCATATAGTCCCTACTGTGGAGATCCTCCTGTGTATAAGTTTCAAATTTGTTGAGTGGATCTTCTTCCTCATAGTTTAGCTCTCTTTCATTGTCACTAAAATCCATTGGTTCCGGTTTATCTATTTTTATGTTCTCCTCATCACTTCTCTGTTGCTCTTCAGGGAATATGAGATTTCTGTCAATCACCATAGTGGTTTTTCTATCACTATGATCAGCGAAAGTATCTGAAATAATCCCCTTTGCATCACTAAGAGAGTCTGCTATTGTAAATATCTCTATAAATCCGAGGATCTTAAAAAGCTTTAAGATCTCTTCATTGAGATTGCAAAAAATCACTTTCCCCGAAAGCTTTTGAATTTTTTTTTGAATGATAAGGGTAGCCCCTATGCCCTCAGAGCTGATATAGCTGATCTCTTCCATCGATATGATTATCTTGCTGAAGCCATTACTGCTTAGCTTATCTATATAGTCTACAAAATCAGAACTGGTTGTGCTATCCAGATAGCCCTCAGGCTCTACGATTATATAATCATCTTCTTCTCTGTGGGTTATAAACATTATCTTTTCCTCTTATTTTCTGAAGGGATTGCATCAAGTATTCTCCTGCCTGTGGAGTGGGCTCTGTATTCTGGTATAATAGGTGCAACTATATATCTTTCATGACCAATTACTGTAATTTCAGGAGAATCTTCACTTTCCAGAGAGTCATCTATTAGCTCAATTTGTAAGTTTTCCTTCTCTGAGGCAACATCTATCTCAGGAAGATCTAAAAATTTTTCTTTTGCTGAGGAGTCAATAGTTGATTGTTTTTTGTTACGGGATAGATCCCTTAGCATAACAAAAAGCGATATGAGCAATGATAAAAGAAAGGACATGAGTAAAACTATTGCTGTTAATCTTCTTGCTCTTTCTATAATATTTTTAATGGCATAAAAAATTCTGTCTTTGCTCAATATAAAGTTAACTGTTCCTATAGGCTTTGATTTTACAAATACAGCCTTTGAGAATAGCCAGCCATTGGACTCTATTCCATTATAAAAATATTTTTTTATAAGGTCACGTATATTTTTTTTAAAATAGGGCTCTTTTTTTATGATGTTATAATCGCTTATGAGTATTTCGTGGCTATTATCTCTAAGGGGTTTTAAAATAAGGTCTATGTTATAGGACATCTCATCCTTTGCAATATTGCCACTTAGCTCTTTTTCAATAGCAATATTTGAATGCACCACAAGCCTTCCATCAGCAAGGACAAAAAATGCCTCATCTATTATATTTTCGGCGATCTTTTCCTGGAATAAATTTCTAAGGGGCTGGTATTGTTTATCTTTAATACTTAGCTCTGCAACATGGGCAAAGGCCTCTGCCAGGCTTGATGAGTATTTTTTTATATCAGATTCAAGTAAATCCACTTCCCTTTTGCCGTCAAAAAATAGATAGGCTGATATTGCAGATAGACCAAGGAAGATCTCTGCTATGAATATTATAAAGAATATTCCGTATGGGAAAAAATTTTTTCTCTTTGAGTTTTTTTTGGCCATTTTGTTCTTCTAAAAATCTTATAGTATTATCGTTGATATTTTCGGCTATTTTCCAGTGAATATTGATAAAAAAGCTCTGCATTATTCTTGATATTTTTTACACTGCTTTGACTATTTGCTCAAGAATTTATAGCAAGCTTTTGATTAGAGAGCAGTTTGTTAAAAGATAAAAATTTTTTTAAAGAGGTTTTTATGAGCTATTATACAAGTGTTGAGGAAGAGATTGAAGAATGGGATTGGGATAGGGCGATCCCAACAGGTAAAAGCATAAAGAGGAGTTTGTCCTATAAATATGGCATTGCCCATGAGGGAGTCCATTTGTGGATAATAAGAGAAAATTCAGGTTTGCCAGAGATTTTATTTCAACACAGAGCTGCTCACAAAAAGCTATATCCCGATTGCCTTGATATAACAGTTGCAGGACATGTCCCTTTTGGTTTAAAAGAGCATAAGATTAACAAAGAGGCTATGGAGGAGCTTGGGATATATTTAGATGAATCTAAGCTTTTTGATCTTGGATATATTCGCTTTGAGGAAAAAACTGATGAGTATCATCACAGAGAATTTCAACATGTTTATTTGATGAAAGATAACAGACCTCTTGGAGAGTATAGATTTAATGATGGGGAGGTCGTTGGAATTTATGCAGTGCCACTTAATTTCTTAAAGGAACTCTTTTACCGCGATTTTAACTTTGAGGTTGATGGCTATGATGGCAAAGGAGCTATTCGCAGACTTTTAAGCAGAAAGGATTTTCATCCTTTGCTTTTTATGGAATCAATGAATTTATATATGGAGACTCTTTTTAAGGCTATTGACGAATTATTTACTAAGGGTTCTGTTGATGTTAGATTTCCTTCTATCAGGGGGGATGCTCTGTGAAAGATATTTACTATGAGGAATCCCTTAATTTAAGGAATCCAGTTTATATAGATGTTAGATCCCCACTGGAATTTGAGGAGGATCATATTCCTGGTGCCTTGAATCTTCCTATTTTTGATAATGAGGAGCGCAAAGAGGTGGGAACTTTATACAAGATGGTTGGAAGAGACCAGGCTGTTTTGCGCGGGACAGAGATTGGAGGTAAGAGAATAGGGAATATTATTAATAAAATATCTGAGCTAAAGGGATATGATATTGTAATTTACTGTGCAAGGGGAGGAATGAGATCCGCTTCTGTTTCTTCTCTGCTAAGTGCCCTTGGCATAGAAACATACAGAATAATAGATGGATATAAATCCTATAGGCGATATGTTAATTCCAATCTTTCGAATTTAAAAATAAAACCAGCTATTTATATGCTTCAGGGACTTACTGGTTCAGGTAAAACAGATATTTTAAAAGAGCTAAATTTTTCTGTTGATCTTGAAGGCATGGCTGGTCACAGAAGCTCTGTATTTGGAGGGATTGGGCTTAGGCAGAATTCTCAGAAGTATTTTGAAGGTCAGCTCTTCTGGAAACTGACAGATCTTAATAACAACCCATATATTCTTTTTGAAGCAGAATCTCGCAAGGTTGGCAATTTGCATATTCCTGATAACATATTCAGCCAGATGAGAGCAGGGGATTTTATATTGATCAAGACTCCTCTGGAAAGAAGAATAGACATTATAAAAAAGGAATATTCGTCTTTTAGAATAGAAGAGATTATTTCCATAGTTAACTCAATAAGAGGGAAACTGGGCAATGCTAAATCTAACGCCTTAATTGAGCTTATTGAGAATTCAAGGATTGATGAGTTTATAGAAATACTTCTCAAGGAATATTATGATCCTCTATATATGCACTCAATTAAAAAATTGAATTACATTGCAGAGATAGAAAACAGAAATACAAAGGATGCTGCTGAGGAGGTTGTCCTTTGTATAGATAAGCATTATAAAAAGCTCCAGAGTGGCAATAATTTTCAATTAAAATATGTATAATAATTGACACCATAGCATAAAGTATTGTATTTTTAATCCAAATATGTTGGAATTTTTATAAAAAAATATTTTGTCCAAAGGGGGTTTTTAATGAAAAAGTTTTTTGTTGCTGCTTTACTTTTATTTATGGTAGGTTGTGGCGGTGGAACTCAGTATCAGGATGTAAATAAGGCTGAGGGATCAGTTGAGTGGGGTCCAAAGGAGATTAAGATTACAGTTGATAAGATGGTAACATCTCTTTATAGTTTTCTTAAGACAGAGTGGAACAAGCCAGCATATCTTCAGGTTAAAAAGTTTCAAAATAGAACTTCAGAGCATATTGATACAGATTTAATAGTTAGCGAAATTCAGACAAGGCTTATTCAAAAGAGAATAAAATTTATAGACGATTCACTTGAGGCTGATGCACTGAAAGAAATGGAAAAAGGCATGACTGGAATGGTTGATCCTGAAAGTGCAATTCCAGTGGGAAATCTCATCTCACCTAATCTTTATCTTACAGGGGATATAAGGGAAAATGTTAGATATGTTGATGGCAGAAAGGTCCAGTATTTAAAGGTGACTCTTAAGCTCATAAACATAAAGACAAACCAGACAGAATGGCAAGATCAGCAGGAGTTTTTGAAGTCATCAAAAACCGATAAGATTTCATTTTAACTCCGAAAATACAGGAGTTTATCATGAAAAAATTTATTCTGTCCATAAGTTGTTTCTTTATGGCTTTTACTCTCCTTTCTTGCGCAGCTGGAAGGGATTATTATGAGGCCATGAAGGTCCCTGAAGAGCGATTTTATAAAGGTGAATATGTAGATGCAGCAAGGATGCTCCTGCCAGAGGTTAATAAAGGTGGCAAGGATCAGTTGCTTTTTATGATGGAGTGCGGTCTTATGCTCCATACAGCGGGAGATTATGAAACAAGCAATAAGGTTTTGCTACCTGCAGGGAAATTAGCGCAGATTATACCAATAAGCATTTCTCAGGAAGTTGCATCCTTTCTTACAAACGATCGAAACACCAACTACAGGGGAGAGGATTTTGAAAAGGTATTGGTTCATGTCTATCTTGGCCTAAATTTTCTCCTCATGAATAAATACGAGGAAGCTCGAGTTGAGTTTATGGCAGTAAACAATGAGCTTGCCAAGATCAAAAGTGAGGATGGAACTGCCAGATACAAGCAGAATATCATGGCTAAATATCTCACAGCTATAACCTTTGAAATTGTGGGTGAGCTCAATAAAGATGATAGGGATATAGAATTTGCCTATATAGAATATAAGCAGATATATGACCTTGATCCAAATCTTGCAATGGTAAAGGATGATCTCCTGAGGCTTTCCAAAAGGCTTGGTTATGATGATGAGTATAATGACTGGCGCAACAAATTCGGCAAGGCCTACAATGAAAAGGCAGATTCAGGGGAACTCATAACTATTTTTCAAGCTGGAAGAAGTGCTGTTAAGCAAAGCAGGGGTCCTCTCTTAAAGGATCCTATGATGGAGCCTGTTATAAGAATAACTATAAATACTGGAAGCGTTACTGCAGGGGTTACAGCTGCAGCTGTTCTTGTAACACTACAGAATGCAGAAAATCCAATTCCAAAGTTTGTTAAGAGATCAAACAGGGTTTCCAATGTCAGAGTAGTTGCAGGAGGGAACTCTATAAATACAATTAGGCTTGAGGATGTGGAGAAAACTGCTATTCAGAATCTTGAGGATGATTATAGTAGGCTTTATAAAAGAGTTGCCGCATCCATTGCAACAAAGGCCATTGCCTCTGTTGCTGCTGGTATTGCAGCAAAGAAATTAGCTGAGCAAAATAAGCAGCTGGGGCAGTTTTCTGGATTAATTGGCACAGTTGTTGCAGCAGGGACAGGGGCTTATTTGTTTTCTCAGATGAGGCCTGATCTCAGGTGTTGGCATACATTACCTGCCAATTTTCAATTGGGAAGAATGACTTTAAAGCCAGGGAAATATAATGTAAAATTCATCCTTTCTGGAGCTGAAGGAAAAATTGATGAAATTGAAAAAGAAGTTGAAATTAAAAAGGGGGAAAAGACACTGGTAAATATAAGAACGCTCTATTAGAAAGGTTTGAAAAATGGGTAAAAACCAATATTATAAAGAACAAACGGGAGAAATAAAGACTCCCGTTTTTTTTGATAAAGGTTTACTCAATCATTTGGTGTATCCTGCTTGCATAATTACATCTAAGAGTATACTTGAGTATGTAAACAAACCATTCCTTGAACTTTTTGGAATAGACTCAGAAAATAGAAAATTTGACTGGCCAAACGTATTTGATCATGATCATAAGAGGATTGTTGCTCAAAGTTTTGTCAATGCTCTCAATGGAGCCTTTTCTTCCTGTAGTGTCACTGTTAAAAGGGCTGATGGGACTTCTATCCCGGTGGAAATGTTTATGCAGCCTGTATTGGATGGCAATATAATTACTTCTGTCTTGATATTCATTAAAAGCTCTAACGTAAATGCAGAAATTGCCATAGCAGAAAAGGATTTAGACATAGAATGGAACTCTGTCCATTATGAGTTTTCTCCTTTACCCCTTTTGAGATTTAACAGAGATCTTGAGATAACCCGCTGCAGTAGATCCTTTGAAGGGACTTTGGGCTATAAGCTTGAAGATTTTAAAAAGTGCTGCTGGTCTGTGATTGATTCAGTTTTTAAGTATGATTCAGGAAGAATTAAAAATAGCATAGAAGAAATTTTAAAAGGAGCTATTCCCTTTAAGAGAATAGGAGAGATTAAGGTTAAAGCAAAAAGCGGTGATGAAAAAATTGTAAATGTAATTATATATCCTGTTACAAAGGACAAGGATATCTGTGCCATTGACCTTATGATGGAGGATATAACAAGAATCAGGGAGCTTAAGGAACGACTCAGTGCGGAGAAGAGAATAAGCCTTGTGAGTGAAATAGGCAATGGCTTTATACACTCTATAAATAATACCATAAATGTAGTTTTAAATCAGGCACAGCTTTTACAGATCATTGCAGAGAAGAGCGCTGTGATCCAGGGTCTAAAGCAGATAGAGAAGTATGTCCATGAGGTTGTGGAGCAACTCAGGCGAATGCAGGGCTTTTTTAATGAGAGAAGCGAGTCTGGCGATGAGAAGGAAGAGTGTATTGAACCAATAATCAATGACGCAATGGAATTTGCAAAAATTCACTTTAAGGTTGATGAATCAAGAAAGAGGAGAAATCTCCAGATTGAATTTAGAGGCCATGGGGATATTCTTCTAAAGACAGACACTTATTTTATAAGAGAGCTTTTAATATGGGCAATCTTAAAGGTCTCTGCCTATAGTGATAAAAAGGGAATTATAGCGCTTGATCTTGAAAAAGGTTCTCACACCCTCATTAACGTTTCTGTTAAAAAAGGTGAGTCCCTTGAGACAACAAATATAGTTCCTTTTATGCTCAATGGCCTAACTCCATCCGAGATTAGAAATTCTGCAGAAAAACTAAATATAAAGATCTTTGAAGAAGAGTCAGCTGAGCTTTACTCCATAAAGATTATACTACCTCAAAAAATTATTGTTGAAAAGAAGTGTAGTGATAATGGCCATGAAGTTTATGTTGTTCATGATAAGGATATAATGATCGTTGAAGATGAAAAGGCTCTTCAGATGATATTGGGTAATTTGTTTGAAAAAATGGGGAACAGGGTCTATATAACAGATAATGGAAATGATGCCTTTGAAGAGTTTAAGAAAAAAAATTACAACATTGTAATTACAGATTATGATGTTGCAGGTATGAATGGAATTGAGCTTGCAGCAAGGGTAAAGGAGATTAGTGAAGATACCACTGTTGCTCTTCTCTCTGGATGGTCCATGGGTGACTTTAAAAAGTATAATAGCTTTATAGATATGTTTATTGCAAAGCCCTTTAATATTGAGGATCTCGTAAAGAAGATAGCAAGCTCTGCCAATAAGGACAGTTAGCTAAATAATTTTATTTATTTTTTCAAGGTCGTCAATTCTGCCGAGCATAACAAGAACATCCCCCTCTTCAAGAATTTCATTTGATTGAGGGTTAAATTTCATTTCACCATTGGCCTTTTTAATAAGAACAATTATGACACCAAAGTCACGCCGTAGATTGCTCTCAATGAGGCTTTTCCCTACATAGGGGGAGCCCTGTCTTATTTGCGCTTCTTCCATTCTAAGGCCAAGGCTGTCGTCCATTGTTGCAATATCGATAAAATCCACAACTGTTGGTCTGATTAGTAGTTGAGCCATTCTCTGGCCACCTATAAGGTAAGGTGATACAACCTTTGTGGCTCCTGCACTTATTAGCTTATTTTCATTTTTTGGGTCAGAGGATCTGGCAAGTATAAAAATATCAGGTCTGAGCATCCTTGCAGAGAGAGTTATAAATACGTTGTCAGCATCTGACATTACAGCAGTGACAAGCCCCTTTGCTCTCATGATGCCTGCTTTTATGAGAGTGTTTTCATCCCGTGCATCAAGTAGCATATATGGAACTGATTTACTTTCAAGCTCAGCTATCTGTGTGGGATCATTTTCTATGACTATGAATTTTACATTATGCTTTTGGAGCTCACGGACTATCAGTCGCCCAATTCTTCCATATCCGCATATAATGTAGTGATTTTTTAGCTTTGTAATTGTCTTTTCCACCTTTTTTCTCCCAAATCTTCTGCTCAGTTCACCTTCTATGAACATTCTTATGAATGTTCCTGCTGTGTAACCTGTAATTGTTATTCCAAAAATGATCACAAAAATTGTAAAAATTCTTCCTGTTGGTGACAGAGGCTGAACCTCGCCATAGCCAACTGTGCTCAGGGTTATTGCCATCATAAAAATTGCATCTATGATTGACATTCTTTCTATAAAGTGATAGTAAGTAGTGCCAATCACAGTAACAACTATAAAGAGGTATAGGGATATTCTAAGTTTTCTCAAAAACTGTCCTCATTAATAAAAGTATAAAAAACAACAGTATATTCCTAAGTATAATTTTTAGTGTAAAAGAAAAAATACTGAAAAAGCAATACTTTAGCAAAAACATTTTGTAAAGGATTTTGTTTTTCTAAAAGCAAAAATCTTTGACAGATAATAAAAAAATGGCAATGTGGGAAAATGAAATCGAGAATTATTATCATAGCCTCTTTACTATTTTTTTCATGCCTACCCTCTGGCAGGTTTTATAGAGTGCTTGATAGGCCAGATGTTGAAACTTCCTCAAAAGGAGGTATAATAAGGACTATATATTGTGATCTATATATAGAAAATGTGAGAAGGGAACTCTGGCCTGTTTTAAAAAAGAGCCAGGTATATAAGGCCAGAGGCAGTGATGCTCCAGATGGGGTGGCCTTTCTTTTTATTGTTGATAACACATGGGACAGGCCAATCTCCATTGATAGGGTTTATATCCTTGATAAAGATTCAGGTAAAATTTATAGTGAAGAGGATTTTAAATATACCCCTGCAGATTATATAGATAAACGATTTTGTGTAAATCCAGAAATGATGAGGCAATCAAGAAGACTTTTAACTGATGCAAAGTCAATTGAAGATATTAATTATGATGAGCTTACAGTGGAATATAAATTTGATTTCATAGCACCAGGGGATAAGGTTTTCTTTTTTAAGTTCTTCACTTTTGTTCCTCAGAAAAAAAATATAAAAATATGTGTTGTTTTTAAATATAATGATTTGAAAAAAATAATTGATTTTGATATAGGGCTTTCGGATTATTTAGAGAAACAGTAATCTTTATGTAAGAGGAGAATTCAGGTGAAAATTGGTATAACAGATATAGAAAAGGTGGCGCGCCTTGCAAGGCTTGAGTTGTCTGAGGAGGAGAAAAATGAATTCTCCGGGCAATTAAGCAAGATTATAGATTATGTAGAGAAGATAAAAGAACTGGATACATCTAATGTTAAACCAGCTGAGCATATTGTAACTTTGAATAACGTCTTTAGAAAGGATGAGGTAAAAGACTCTATCCCGAGAACTGCTATTGAAGAGATGGTTCCTGAATTTAAAAATGGGCATATTGTTGTTCCAAAGATAATTGAATAAGAAATGAAAGAGAAAAGATTGTTTATTGCTTTGCCTGTGAAAGAGGAGATTTACTCTGGAGTGGGTGAGGTTTTTTCATTTTTTTCTAAGTATAAAAATGATTTAAAGATTGTTGATAAGAATAACCTTCACATAACATTGAAATTTCTTGGTCCCACACCTGAGGAGAGGGCAGAGAGAATTGCCCATGACTTTAAGGATTTAATAATTGGTGATATAATTGCTTATAAACTAAAGGGGCTTGGGGGCTTCCCCTCTTTAAAGAGCCCTTCTGTCCTGTGGGCTGGCATAGATTGTGATATGGCATTGATGAAAAAAATTCACAGTACCATAGATTCCTTTTGTTCTTCCTTTGCCTTTGAAAAGGAGAAGAGAGATTTTGTTCCCCATCTAACCCTTGCACGGGTTAGAAAGGGTATTTTCCTTAATAGCAAGCTTATAGAGTATATAAAAAGTTTTGAAGAGACTTTGTTTTGTGAGTCGTTTTTTGACAGAGTTGTTTTGTATGAGTCAATATTGCGTCCATCAGGGCCAGAGTATAAGAATATAGCAGAAGTTTTTTTGGGAGAAAACAATGGCAATACTTTTAGATAAACCACAAGAGGTTTCACAGGATCACTTTTTGTTAAAAATAGCAATGAAAGGAGCCAATTTTGCTCCAGGCCAATTTATAAATATTAAAACTACTGAAGGGACAGATCCTCTGTTGCGCAGGCCCTTTTCAATTTTTGATGCAGAGGGTGATATTGCCCATATAATTGTTCGTGTGGTTGGCAGAGGCACCTCTCTTATAAGTAAGATGGAAAAGGGAGAGATCAATGTCCTTGGACCTCTGGGTAAGGGGTTTACTCTGGAAAAGAATAAAAATCTCCTTCTTGTGGGAGGAGGAGTTGGCAATGCTCCTTTATATTTTTTGGCAAGGGAACTTAAAAATCGTGGGAATAAACTCACCTATATATATGCAGCAAAAACTAAAAACTATATCTTTTATGAAGATCTTTACAGAGGACTGGTAGATGAATTTTTGCTCTTCACAGATGATGGATCTGCTGGGACAAAGGGGGTGCCCACAGAGATGGCTCGAGATATTATATCCGGCAGTGGGTTTGAGCGAGTTTATTGCTGTGGACCAGATCCGATGATGGAAAAGGTAGTGAACATGGCAAGTGCCTCTGCTGCTGTTGAGGTATCAATGGAAAATTACTTTGGATGTGGAGTTGGACTTTGTATGGGATGCACAGTTGATACAATTCATGGATTTAAACGGGCATGTATGGATGGCCCTGTTTTTAATGGAAGGGAAGTTATCTGGAGCAAGGAATAATAAATAAAAAGACTTCCCATAAGGTAAGTCAAGGGAAGTCTTTTTACCTGAGGTTTTTCACTCGGAAATATATCGTTTATCTACTATGAAATAGTCAGTAATGGATTTTAACTCAACTGCCTTTTCTTTTAATTTTTCTGCTGAGTTGTGCACATTCTCAGAGGAATTGGTAATTACAAGAATTGACTCATTTATATTGGAAAGGGCCTTGAGTATTTCATTGCTGCTATGTTGCTGCTCTGCTGTTGTCCCTGCAATTATGCTGGACATTTGATTTACCTTATCAATATCCTTAAGAACATTGTTGCTATCAGTCCTTTGATCCTTAGATGCGAGGGCAATTTCTTCAATGAGAGTGGCTGTGTTTTTTATATTTTCAATCATCTGGTTTATTGCTTCATTTGTGGTATTAACAAGCCTTGCTCCTTCATTGACATCACTACCTGTTTGCTGAATCATCTTTTCTATTTCCTTTGTGCTTGAGGCAGTTGCATCAGCAAGTTTGGAGATCTCCTCAGCAACAACTGCAAATCCTCGTCCGTGCTCACCTGCTCTGGCTGCCTCGATTGAGGCATTAAGTGAAAGAAGGTTTATCTGTTCTGATATATCGTTTATAATTCTGATGATCTCAACAATTCTCCTGGAGTTCTCTGATATCTGATTTATTTTCGATGTTGTTGAATCAAGTATAGATTTTGTTTCATTTGCATTTTTTACTGCAGCCTGAGTCTTCTGGCTTACATCAGTTGCCTGCTCGCTAACCTTTGCAGAGGACTTATAGAGCTTATCCATGGCCTTCATTGTCTCTGCCATTTGGCTTGCCTGATTTTTTGCTGCATTGGATATGCTGTCTATTGAGGCTGCCAGTTCCTCATTGGATGATGTTGTTTCTTCTATGTAGCCTGCCTGATTCTGCATCTCCATTTCAAGCTTGCTGCTTGTTGATGCAAGGGCTTCAGCCTCTTTATTCAATTCAGCAGAAACTTTTTTTATAGAAGCAACAACATTTTGCGTTGTAACAATCATTGTGTTCACTGCGTCTATGAGTTCATCAAATTCACTTCTTATTGATTTATGATACACAGAGCAGTCACAGCAGAATTTTTTTATCTTTTCCTCTTTGGAGAGAGCTTCCATGCCTTCATAACAGAGAGTTCCACTTATTCCCCAGCAGGCTTTGTTGGAGGTACTAAAGGCAGGGCATTCTTTTTTGTCACAGTTTTTTATCTCACTGCATTTAACATACTGTGGCTGAATAATAAATTTGCTTAGATCCCCCTGGCTTGCAAGGTGAGCAACGTCAATAATTTGCCTCATAGGATTTTTAATATAACGTGCAATGAAAAAGCTTATCATAAAGAGAATTGGAGGTGTTACAAAGATTAAAAGCAAAAGCAATTCCCCAAAGGCCTTTTGTAAACTCATTGTATCCTTTCTTGGAATTGCAGCAGCAATATAGAGATTTCGCTCTGGAATAAATTCTTTGCTTACAAAGATCTCTTCCCCCTGTGAATCTTTGTATTTAAAAAATCCTCTGTCCCCTTGAAGTAAAGAAAGAACATAAGAATCGCTTTCACCCTTTTTTGATGGATGAGCAACGTATGTTCCATTTGCATCCATGATAAAGAAAAATCCGCCACCACTAACTTTAGTTTTTTCCACAAGCTCAATGAGCTTGGAGTTATCATCAGATGGCAAAATCTCACCAACAATCTTTGCATAATTTACACTTTTGTGGAGAGAATTCTCTGCAATTTTTTGTGAATAGCTGTCTATGAATGTATAAAGAATGACAGTAGTTATTACAAGAGGTGCTATTGAAATAGTCACCATTGATTTAAGGACAGTGCCTCTAACTCCATAAAAAAGTTTTCTCATTATCATGATAAGCCTCACAAAAGAAGTTCTTCTCTGCAAAAATGCAGAGGTTGCTTAAAGTTTGACCCCTTTTTATTTATATTTTCTGTGTCTGAGAGCCAGTTAATAAGCCATAGGCTGTAAAAGAACAGGGCAATAAGTATTATTTTTTAATTAAATAGCATATAAATATAGCACAAATTGTCAAGCCTTTATGATTTATTAGCCAAACCTAAATTGTTTTTTAAAGAAGTTGCCTGCATAAACACCAAAAATTGCAATAAGGCAATATAAAAGTGCAACCAGAATAGATTCAAATGTTATATAGTTTATGATTATAAAATCCCCACATTTTAGCAAAAAAATTGTAAAGAAAGCTCCATAAAGTGCCTCTTTGATTTTTATGTATTTGATAAAAAAAGTTATGGCAATTGTAGAAATTAAAATACCTGCAGCAGGCCCAACAGAAGATACAATGATAAAGTTCTCTGGAATTATATCCATATTGCTGTCATAGATTCCCAGAAGTATTGCAGCAACAAAACTTGTTATGATCATAGCTAAAAAAACTATAAGTGAAGAGATTATAAAATATTTATAGGAGAATCCTAACTTTTCAGGAATTCTCTCCTGTGGCAAAAGCTCTTTTCCGCATTTGTTGCAAAAGTTGCTATCTGGTGGAATAATATTCCCACAGTGTGAGCATTTTATATCTTCTTTATTCATGGAAGATCAATCTCCTTTTTTATTATCATTGGAGTATGTTCCTGCTCTGGAGAAACTCTGTATATTATTCCCCCTGGTGATGCAATTAGACTTCGTGCCTGTAAAAAATCTTTGTATTCATCTCGAACTCCACAGACCTTTACAATGATAGCAGAGGAAAGCTTTGCACCGCGAACATATATATCATTGTCTCTTTTATATTTTTCTTCAACAGGTTCATCTTTTTTTATGAGAGAAAAGGTAGGAGAAAATATAATTTCAGCCTCATTCTCTTTCATAAAGAGAAAGCTTTCATCATGAAAGACATCAGCACAGATTAAAACCCCAAATTTAACTCCATCAGACTCAAAGACCTTAAACTCACTGCCAGGTGTAATTTTGCCAACCTCTGCAAAAAAGAGATTTTTTTTGCGGTAAAATCCAAGCTCTTTTCCTTTGCTAAAGACAAAGGTGGTATTGTACATTACATCATCGGCAAGCTCTGGCATTGTGCCGCCAATTATAGTGCAATTTAGCTCCTCAGACAAAAGCCTGATTCTCTTTATTTGCAACTGCTGATTATGGAGACTCTGGCCATGATTTCCAAGTCGCCTGTTTACAAAAAAATATTCAGGGAAGCATACAAAATGAGGGGCAAAAAGCTCCATCTCTTTAATGTCGCTTCTGGTAATAGGAATGCCCAGAGGCTTTTGATATAAGATGAGGCGAATTTTTTTCATAGGCTTACATCAATGAAGAAAACTTTTTAAGTCAAGTTTAAAATTTCATAAAAGTGATATTCCAATGAGGAGCAGATCATCCTCATAGGGCTTGAGCCCTCTTTTGCTGTCAAGAATGGACATTATACTGTCAAGGGAAGAGCCTATATCTGAAGAAGAATTTTCAGTAAATATATTTAAAAAATCTTCACTTTGAGACAGAGGCAAATTTGTCACTGGATCTGTCATCTCGGTAAGTCCATCTGTGAATAAAAAGATTCTGTCCCCTCTGTGTAATTTGAAACTGTAGGCTTTATATTCAGCATCTTCCATTAAACCTATGAGAGAGCCATGGGACTCAAGGATAGTTGCAACTCCCTCTGCAGAAATTACAACAGGGGAGGGGTGAGCTCCATTTGAAAAGGTTAGTTCATATTCATCGTTTGAGCTGTTAAATTTTATGTGAGCATAAATCCCTGTTAAAAAATAAGATGACATATAGCCAGAGATATTTTTATTCAGTGCCTCTATATAACCATGGGGGTTATCCTTGAATTTTAAGGAAAGATCGTCTGTAATAAATTTAAGGAGAGAAAGGAAAAGAGAAGAGGCAACGCCGTGGCCTGAAATATCTCCAATAAAAACTGATAGCTCATCATCTGAGAAATTTTTCACTGCAAAAAAATCACCGCCAATCTTTTCAACACACCTCTGTCTGGATTCGACGTGAAATCTGCCCATCCTGCCTGTATTGCCAAGGAGTATGGTTTTTTGGACCAACTCTGCAATTGAGATCTCTTTTTCTATAATCTGATTTCTTTCCTGTAATTTTATCTGGTTTTCTTTAAGTTCCATTTCGATTTTTTTTCTAAGGGTTATATCCTCTTCAACAGCTATATAATTTGTTATTTTGCCAGAGTCATCTTTAATAGAAGAAATTGCAGCAAGCTCCCAGTATTCCTCGCCATTCTTTTTTGTGTTTTTAATCTCTCCAATCCACTTACCACCATTGCGTATAACGTCGATTATAGCCTCAATCTCCCTTTGCAATAGGTTGCGATTTAAAAACTTCTCTGGCTTTTTGCCCTTTACTTCATCAAGAGAGTAGCCAGTCATTTCTTCAAAACGGGGATTTACATATTCAATTCTGCCTTTTGTGTCTGTGATACATATACTTGCAGGAGAGTGCTGCACTGCTGCTGAAAATTTCCGTAGGGCATTTTCTTTATTTTTTCTTTCTGCAAGTTCAAGGTGTAGCTCTTTTGTTTTCTCTTCTATTTTTTTTGCAAGGAAGAGGTTGTATTCTTCGATTATCTTTTGCTGCTCAGTGGTTTTTTCTTCATAGGCTGCAATTATTGGAATGTTTATATAAACCACAGTGGAGATAAAAGCCATGACTATTAAAACAAATATCTCTCTGAGAAGGTTAAACCCTGTATGAATAACAGAACCATCAAGGACTTTGATATAAATCTGCGCATTGGAAAAATATGCCACAAAGATAAATACAATCCAGTTGATAAAAATAAAGTAAAATATCAGCCTGTATAATCTTTTATTGTATAAAAATACATTTATAATAGTAACAGTTGCGTATAACACAGAAATATTATATGACAAAAGGGCTATATCCCATCCGAGTTTTGCTACATAGATATAACGAGTAATGACAATACATGTTGCAAAGGTAAAGGCTGCTATATATGAGAGAGCAGTTGCATCTGCCATGTTTTTCTTTTTTTGGTAAATAAACCATGCCATTACTGCAACAGAGAAATTCATAGATATGGGAAGAAAAACAGTAGTCAGGTGTATCCCTGCGATCAATTGAAATGTTGCAGCCATAAAAGAAATACCTGCAACAGCTATAAAATATATAAAACTGCCTCTTATCTCCAGAACATGCCATGGCCTGTAGCCAGGCTTATAATTTAGGGCAAGAAGTTCTTCTGTGACGCCTATGAGACTCCAGAATTTATCTATAAAGCCATCTTTTCTCATCAAAAAATTCCAGGAAAATTTATATGTTTTTATATACAAGATTAAATTTAAAAAATCAACCACTCAGACGGTTGAAAATTTATTCTTATATCATTTTTGTCAATTTATTTAAGCTGAAAAATCTTACATAAATCTAACTAAGGCAATGAATTTTATTTCATTTATAAAAAAAGGCAATATTTTAGCTTTTTTTGCAAAAAAACGCCAAAATTTTATTTATGAAAGGCCATAATGGCTCTATGAAAAAAAATTTTTGTGGATTTATATTGAAGAGATTTATAAATGGAAAAAAGATTATTTCAGATGTAATCCGCTGACTTGGCGGCAGATTATATCTTGAATAATAATATAAAAACAAAAAAATAGGTAAAACTGGATTGTTTGGTCGGCATAAATGAGCATAGTCCGTTAAAGGGCAGAGGTTCATGGAAAATTCTGCAAGCCGGTTTTGCCATAAAATCAAAAAATAAGTGAGGTTTTCTATGGATCGTATTGTTGATTCAAGGGATCAGAAGTTTGTTCTCTACGAAATGCTTAATGTAACTGAACTTTGCAAAACTGATATGTTCAGTGATTTTGATCAGGAGATGTTTGACATGACTCTTGATCTGACAAGGGAAATCTGTGAAGAGCATATTCTTGGCTGCTATCAGGAAGTTGACAAAGAAGGTGGAGCAAAATTTGAAAATGGAAAAGTGACAATCCCCAAACAGTATCATGAAGTCCACAAGATAATGAATGAGGCAGGCCTTTTTACAATGGGAGTTAGCAAAGAGGCTGGCGGTCAGGGATTTCCTTACACAATATGCCTTGCTTCTTATGAATACTATTCTTTCCACATGGGATTCATGCTCTATCCAGAGGCAACTACTGGAGCTGCTCACCTTATTGAGGTATTTGGAACAGAGAGACAAAAAAGGCTCTACATGGATAAAATGTATGCTCAAAAATGGGGCGGCACAATGTGTTTAACAGAGCCTGATGCAGGTAGTGATGTTGGTAACCTCAAGACTAAGGCTGTACGTCAACCAGATGGAACTTATAAAATTTATGGAAATAAGATATTTATCACATCTGGTGAAAACGATCTATTTGAAAACATGGTTCACCCAGTTCTTGCACGTATAGAAGGTGATCCTGCTGGAACAAAGGGCATATCTATATTCCTTGTTCCAAAATACAGAGTAAATGAAGATGGAAGCCTTGGTGAATTCAACGACGTTCACTGCACAGGTATTGAGCACAAGATGGGTCTTAAGGGAAGTGCAACATGCTCCATGAGCTTTGGTGATAATGGGAATTGTATAGGTGAGCTCCTTGGAGAAGAGAGAAAGGGTATGGCTATAATGTTCCAGATGATGAACGAGGCTCGTCTTGGAATGGGTCTTCAGGGTGTAAGTACATCTTCTGTATCTTACCTCCATGCTCTTGCTTATTGTAAAGAAAGGATCCAGGGCAAAAACATTAAGGACATGATGAATCCTGATGCACCAAACGTTCCAATCATTCAGCATCCAGACGTGCGTAGAATGCTCATGTGGATGAAAACTCATACAGAGGGACTTCGCGCTCTTGTTTATCTTTGTGCATTTTGTCTGGACAAAGCTCATGCTTCATCTGGCGAAGAGGTTGACAAGTGGAAAGGGATTATGGAATTCCTCATCCCTGTATGTAAAGCATACGGAACAGATATGGGATTTAGGGTAACTGAGCTTGGAATTCAGTGCTTTGGTGGCTATGGATATTGCAATGACTATCCAATGAACCAGTTTATGAGAGACCTCAAAATAGCATCTCTCTATGAAGGAACTAATGGTATACAGGCCCTTGACCTTGTAGGAAGAAAACTTGGCATGCAGAAAGGCGCTGTATTTATGAACTACCTTTCAGAAATGAACAAGACATACGAGACATATAAAAATGACCCACGCCTTGCTGATATGGCTAAGATTGTTAAAGAGTACATCGATCTTCTTGCAGGAATGGGAATGTATTTTGCAAGCTGCACAAAAGAAGGAAAATTCATGATTCCAATTGCAAATGCAGTGCCTTTCCTACATCTTGTTGGAAATGTATCTCTTGCATGGATGCATATGTGGATGGCTGGAATTGCTCAAAGCAAACTTGAGGAGATATACAAAGCTAAGGGTATATCTGCTGATGACAAAAAGGCAATAAGAGAGCTCCCAGCAGAGGATAAGGAAGTTGCTTTCTATCAGGGTAAGGTTTATGGTGCAGAATATTACATCAATAATGTTCTACCAATGGCTAAATCTTATGCTGAGGCTATCAAAAAAGAAGATATGTCTATAATGAAGATACATGATGCAAGCTTTGCATGTGGAGAAAATCTTTAATATATAGGTTTAACAGCTGCCTTTGGGGCAGCTGTTAAATTATTTAAAGAGAGGTGAAAGCCTCTTGAACTGTTCTGTTCCTGATTTTTCAAGTATCATAAAGGCAATAGTTTCTGTGGGATAAATAACAGCACCCGCTTTTTCTAAAACCTTCATTGCAGCCTGCCAATCGCTTTTTCTCCTTGAGGCAACTGCATCGCAAGCAACAATTACATTATATCCATCATTTAAAAGAGATAGAGTTGTTTGCAAAACGCAGATATGAGATTCTATTCCAGCTATTAGTATATTTTTTTTGCCAGCAGCCTTTAATTCTTTTGCTATTGTCTCATCTTTCATGCAGTTGAAAAAAGTCTTTTCCAGGTTAGGACAGGAGCAGATATTTGCAAGCTCTGGAATTGTGGTTCCTAAACCCTTTCTGTATTGCTCTGTTATAATCACAGGGATATTGAATTCTTTTGCTGTTTTCATTAAAATCTCAGTATTTTTTTTAAGTATACCCTGAATATTATCTTCCATAACTTTAAAAAGTTTCTCCTGAATGTCAATAACCAGAAGAAGAGAATCCTGTGAGTTGATTATAAATTTATTCATGTTAGATCTCCTAATGTAATAAATCGTTTCCTATATTGTTAATTATAGAATTTTTTTCATCATTTTTCAGATTATTTAGTATTTTAGATTTTTGTTCTTCTACTATATTTCTGTCTGGATCCCTTGAAGAAGTCCGTCTGAATCCCTCCTGATTCTGGCAAACATCACACTCCTTATCAGGAACTGTTCCAGGAATAAATACCTCTTCAATTATAGAGGAACATTTAGGCCCAGGCAACAGTCCAGATATTGCACATACTCTGGCAGTTTCTAAGGCTGCATAGGTAGGGAAACCAAGTGCTGGATCATTTCTTAAGGCCTGCCTCATATATTCCCCCCAAACAGGAGCTGCAATCCCAGCTGCAGCCTGCCCTATCCCAAGGGACAGCCCCATCTTGTCATATCCAATCCAAAGACCTGTGGCTAAATTTGGCGTAAATCCAATAAACCAGGCGTCTTTCCAGTTATTTGTTGTTCCTGTTTTTCCTGCAACTGGCCTTCCAATAGATGCAGCTCTTGCTGTTCCTGAGGATATAACGCTTTGCATCATACTTATTAGCACCTGAGCTGTTTCTGGCTTTATTATTTGTATTGTGCCATCACTTGTCTTTTTTTCTATAATAGCTGTTATTTCTTCTTCATTGTTTTCTATTATTTTGCCATCCCGGTTTTTTATATACCTTATGGCAAAGGGGATAACATCTCTGCCGCCATTGGCAATAATAGCATAGGCCCTGGTCATCTCAAAGGGAGTAACCTCAAAGGAACCAAGTGCAATGGAAAGATTTCTCGGTATGCGATTTTTTCTTTCAGCATCATTAAATCTTAGCAGCTTCCCATAATAATTCAGCACTGTGTCAATTCCGATGGTCTCTGCAATTCTTATGGAGACAACGTTTATTGATTTTTCCAGAGCTCGTCTGAGTCTCACAAAACCATAATACTCACCTTCGTAGTTTTCAGGTATCCAGTCTCCCCCCTCTGTATCAAAATAAATAACTGGTGAATCAAGGACAGTTGTTGCAGCTGTGAATTTTCCAGACTCAATGGCTGCACTGTAGAGGAGTGGCTTTATAGATGAACCAGGCTGGCGTTTGGCCTGCATAGTTCTATTGAGTTGATTTATAGAAGAGAATTCACCACCTCCAATCATGGCTTCAATATAACCATTTTGAGGATTAATAGAGATAATGCAACCCTCCACTCTTTGCATTTCCCTATCCTGGCTGTAAGTTGATTTATATTTATCGATAAAATCTGATATACTGTCAAGACCGCCAAGGAAGTTTAGAGCCTCCAGTTCTTCTATAACCTGAGCTCTGAGGTGTGAATTGAGTTTTACTGTTTCAAGAGAGCCTTTTTTTGCAAAGTCTCCTGAGTTCGTTATATATGAGATTAAGGCAACTTCGTCAGAGAAGTTACTTATAACAAAATCATCGTTTTTAAAAGAAAGGCTTCCAGATATGGCGCTCTGGCGATCCAGTGCCTCCTTGAGAATCCTCTGACCTGCCATCTGCTTGTTAATGTCAAGTGTTGTGTAAACAGATAGCCCCTCACTATAAACAACATCTTCACCGTATTTTTTTATTAGCTCTCTCCTTATGTATTCTGTAAACCATGGTGCTTTGTCAATTCTGGAACTGAAGGTTGTTATTGTTGGAGGAATATCTCCAATTTTATATAGATAGTCTGGCCAGAAGTCGAGGAATGCCTTTTCTGCCTGTTCTACTGTTATGTATCCCATTTCTACCATTTTTGCAAGGACAATCTTATGACGTGTAATTGAGGCCTTTGGATATTTAATTGGTGAGTAAAGATTAGGAGCAGAGGGCAGGGTCGCAAGGAGTGCACACTCTGCAAGATTTAAATCCCATACATCTTTTTGAAAGTAAAGCTTTGCTGCTGCCTGAACGCCATAGGCACCATGGCCTAAGAATATCTGATTCAGGTAGAGGTTAAGTATTTGTTCTTTGGTAAATTTTGATTCTATCATGAGAGCTATAAAGGCCTCTTTTATTTTTCTGTAAATATTTCGCTCTCTTGATGTAAGCAATATCTTTGCAAGCTGCTGAGTTATTGTGCTTCCCCCTTGCTTGATGCTTCCAGAAAAGAGGTTTACAAAGAAAGCCCTGACAATCCCTTTTGGATTTACTCCCCAGTGGTCATAGAATTCATTGTCTTCAATTGCCACAAAGGCATTGACGAGATCCTTTGGAATTTTTTCAAAGGGGACTATCTCTCTCTTTTCTTTGAAAAGCTCAGAGATTAATATGCCGTTTTTATCGTAAATTCTTGTTGTAATATCTGGCTGATATGCAGCAAGTGCCTTCACCCTGTTGAAGTCTATAATGAGTATAACGATAAAGGCTATTATTATCCCGGCAATAAGTCCACTTATTATAGCTTTGTAATTGCGGATTAATGATGGGATATTTTTTAATTTTTCAATTGCAAGTGAGAGCAAAGATCTAAATATCTCGGATAAAAAGGCAATGTCAAAACCTTTTAAGTTCCATCTGTTGCTTTTGAGACTATAGCTTTTTCTTTTTACATCTATGTTTTCAGGAAAAGCATTCTTGCTTTTCTTTTTAGCTGCTGGTGTGCCAAAGTTTTTCCCGCCGTATTTTCCCATTGTAACTTTTCCCTATTAAAAAATAAATAACTCAGGCAAGTAATTAAAAATATTGAATACTTTACGCATAATTATCTATTCCATTGATTGAGGACAAATATTTTTTTTGAAAAAAACAAAAAAATCAAAGTGAATAATAATTGATTTGTATTTTAAAATAAATATCTATAAATACTTATAAATGTCTATAATTTCCTTTAAAAGCCTTATTGCTCCTTTGGTATTTGGTCGACTCTTTCAGTGAAACGGGTTATTTACAATGCAATCATGGACGATTGCATTTAAGTTCAAGGAGGAATGAAATGATTATAAATCACAACATTGCTGCTATATTCTCTCATAGGACTTTAAAGTTCCATGACTGGAGCATGACAAAGGATATCGAAAAACTTTCTTCTGGAATGCGCATAAATAAAGCAGGTGATGATGCTTCTGGTCTTGCAGTTTCAGAGAAGATGAGATCTCAGATTCAGGGTCTTCGCCAGGCAGAGCGTAACACTGAAGATGGTATGTCACTCATTCAGACTGCTGAAGGTTATCTTACAGAAACTCATGAAATACTTCAGAGGATAAGAGTTCTGGCTGTTCAGGCAGCAAACGGAACTTATACAGATGAGGATAGGCAACTCATTCAGGTTGAGGTATCTGAGCTTGTGGATGAAATTGACAGAATAGCATCTCAGGCAGAATTCAACAAAATGAAGCTTCTTACTGGATCCTTTGCAAGATTGCATCCAACTGCATCCATGTGGTTCCATATGGGACCAAATATGCACCAGAGAGAAAGGGTTTTCATTGAGACAATGACAACTGCTGCTCTGGGTCTTAGAAACCCCACTGTTTTGACCTTTATCTCCCTTTCTACTCCCGGAAAGGCAAATGCTGTAATTGGTCTTGCAGATGAGGCTTTAAGGATTATATCCAAACAGAGGGCTGACCTTGGTGCTTATTACAACAGGCTTGAGCATGCAGCTAAAGGGCTTATGAATGCCTATGAAAATGTTCAGGCTTCTGAATCAAGGATTAGAGATACTGATATGGCTGAGCAGATGTCTTCCTTTACAAGATATCAGATACTTTCTCAGGCTGCAACCTCAATGCTTGCACAGGCCAATGCTAAGTCACAGACAGTATTGCAACTACTTAAATAAATACCTGAGACAACATCGCAGTACCATTTTGGAAAAACGCCGGCCTCTCCCAACCGGCGTTTTGATTTGTATGTTTTTTTGTAACTTTTCTTTTTCTATTGACTCTTAAAAATTAAAATATATAATCCGCTAAAATGACCCTTTTATCTTCGTTTTACCCCTTGATTATAAATTAACAAGGAGATTATTAGCTTATGAGAATGGATAGGCTGACTTTACGTGCGCAGGATGTAATTAACAATGCGCAAAATATAGCTACAGAAAATAACAGCTATGAAATACATCCAGAGCATTTACTTAAAGCTCTTGTAGATCAGGATGGCGGGATTTTTACCTCTATTGCTGATAAAATAGGTGCGCCTTTAAGAGATATTAAAAGAGAGGTTGATAGTTATGTTAAAACTATGCCCCGTCAGGTGGGAGGTGGTCCTGGCGGAGCAGCCCTTGCTTCTAAAACAAGGGATGTTTTAAATGCTGCATGGAATCATGCTGTAAAGCTCGGTGACCAGTTTATGAGCACAGAGCACATTATTCTGGCTTTGTCTGAGGTGGATTCAACCAAGGCTAAGCAGATTCTTAATTCTTATGGGCTTATTACTGACAATATCCTCAGGGTGTTGATGGATATAAGAGGAAATAAAAAAGCAGATGATGAAAACGCAGAGGATAAATACAATGCCCTTAGCAGATACGGAAGGGATCTCACTGATTATGCAAGGCTCAATAAACTTGATCCTGTAATAGGAAGAGATGAAGAGATTCGCAGGGTTATGCAGGTCCTTACAAGGAGGACAAAGAATAATCCTGTCTTAATTGGAGAGCCAGGTGTTGGTAAGACTGCAATTGTAGAGGGATTGGCTCAGAGAATGGTTGCAGGGGATGTCCCTGAAAATCTTAAGAATAAAAGGCTTGTGGCACTTGACATGGGCGCCTTGATTGCAGGGGCAAAATTCAGAGGAGAATTTGAAGAAAGGCTAAAGAGTGTAATCCAGGAGGTAGAGGAATCCTCCGGTGAGATTATACTCTTTATTGATGAACTTCATACTCTCATTGGCGCTGGTGCTGCTGAGGGGGCAATGGATGCCTCCAACATGCTAAAGCCGGCTCTTGCAAGGGGACAGATGAGAACCATAGGAGCCACAACATTGGCTGAGTATCAAAAATATATCGAAAAGGATAAGGCCCTTGAGAGAAGATTTCAGCCTGTGTACACAAGTGAGCCCTCTGTTGAGGATACTATTGCAATACTCCGTGGCCTTAAAGAAAAATATGAGGTTCACCATGGAGTAAGAATTTCTGACTCAGCATGTGTTGCTGCTGCTGTTTTATCTGCAAGATATATAACTGATAGATTTTTGCCAGACAAGGCCATTGACCTTGTAGATGAGGCAGCTTCTATAATAAAGATGGCAATAGACTCAATGCCTCTGGAGATAGACGAGATTGAGCGTCGCATAAGACAGTTGATGATAGAAAGCGAGGCTTTAAAGAGAGAAAAGGATCAGGCCTCAAAGGAAAGGCTTATAAAAATTGAAGAGGAGCTATCTCTCCTAAATCAAAAGAAGAATGTTCTGGTTGAACAATGGCTAAAAGAGAAAGAGATAATAAAGAAGATTAGTAATGTTAAAGAGGCTATTGAGCAATATAAGATTGAAGAGCAGAGGGCTGAGCGTGAGGGCAATTTAAATCGTGTTGCAGAAATTCGCTATGGAAAGATTGTTGAGCTGGAAAAGGAGATAGAGGAGCTTAATCGTAAAGCAAGAGATATTCAGGGAGAAAATCCTCTTTTAAAAGAGGAGGTTACAGATCAGGAAATCGCTGCTGTTGTTTCAAGGTGGACTGGCATTCCTGTGTCAAAGATGCTTGAAGGGGAAAAGGAAAAGCTCCTTCATATGGAAGAGCTACTTGAAAAGAGAGTTGTTGGTCAGAGGAAAGCTATTGAATCTATATCCAATGCTGTGAGACGTTCCAGATCTGGAATACAGGATCCAAACAGACCCATAGGTACTTTTATATTCCTTGGTCCAACAGGTGTTGGTAAAACAGAAACTGCTAAGGCTGTTGCTGAGTTTTTATTCAATGACGAGAAGGCTGTTGTGCGAATAGATATGTCTGAGTATATGGAGAAACACTCAGTGGCTCGCCTTATTGGTGCTCCTCCTGGATATGTTGGATATGAAGAGGGGGGACAGCTCACTGAGGCAATAAGACGAAGACCCTATAGTGTTATACTCTTTGATGAGATTGAAAAGGCTCATCATGATGTATTTAATATATTCCTTCAGATACTTGATGAAGGAAGGCTTACTGACTCCAAGGGACGAGTGGTAGATTTTAAAAATACACTTATTATTATGACTTCAAATATTGGAAGTCTGTATATAAGTGATCAAAGTATTCCCGAGGAAGAAAGACATAGAAGCGTTATGCAGGAGATGAAGCTTCATTTTAAACCTGAGTTTTTAAACAGAATTGATGAGATCATAATATTTAATCCTCTTTCTAAGGAAAATATTACTGCTATTGTGAAGAATCAGCTTTATGCAGTGACCCAGAGATTGAAGGAGAGAGGAATATCTATTGAAATGACACAAAAATTTTTGGATTTTCTTGTCCAGGAGGGATATGATCCTCAATTTGGTGCTCGTCCTCTTAAGAGGGCTATTCAGACCTTTATACTTAATCCTCTTTCTGTTAAATTGCTATCAGGGGATTATAAGGACAAGAAAACCATCAGGTTTGATGTAAAAAATGGGGAGATTGTAATCTCCTGAAAGATTTTTACCTGAGAGTTTTGCATGGCAAAAGAGGGAGAAATTCCCTCTTTTTGTTATGTAAAATAAAAATTACTTGATATAAATATAAAAATAATTATTTTAAATAGAAGAGATTTTTTTAATGAAAAAGTGCAAAACCTAAAAAGGAAGAGATGCATGAAATTAAAATTTTTGGCAATAGCACTCCTTATTATAGCTTTGTTGAATTATAGTGCAGATGCCGCTTTAGTTGTTGATTCAACCTTTACAAATCCAGACTTACAGTCTGCTCTTGGTGGCACAGCAGGGCCTGTTGCTACAACTGTTTATAATGAACTTTCAAAGTATGCTTATGTTCCAGAGCTTGTTAAAGGCTTTGGCAATGCCAATATATATACCTCCCATGCAGCAACCTTAAGGGGATATCAGGGATATGATCTCTTTGCAGTTGCCATAGGCACAATGGTATCTGTCCAGGCACCCAGTGATGATCCTCAGTTTTATAAAAAGCTCCAGGATGATATTGATTCTGGTGATGTATATGCAGGTGTTGGCTTTGAGCCTGTTGTCTTTCAGGCAGGACTTAATATGAGCTTTTTGATTGATGGATTGTATGTCTCTTTTCTTTTTGGTAAGCTACACATAGATCTTGATTATGGAGATTTTAAGCTCAATCATGAATCAAGCCTCATTGGGGGCAATATCAACTACGCACTTTTTAAGGAGAAATCAATTTTAGCCCGTTCTCTTTTGTGGAGAGGTATTACTCTTCAGACTGGATACATTCACACAGACAATTCTCTGGTCTTTTACAATAAATTGGATAAATCCACATATTCGCAAAGTGTAAGTGGCTTTACTGTCCAATATGAGATTGACCCTTCTGTTGATTTTAATCTTTCAACTACCTCTAATGTAATACCCTTTGAGATCTATACTGGATTGAGACTTTTATGGGTTTTAAATATTGGAGTTGGAGCTGGCATTGACTATGTTTATTCAAGTAGCAACTCAATGAAGCTTTCAAGTGCAGGTGATGTAGAGGTTATAGACGATGGTGTAAGTGGGGCAAGTGGATATGTGGGAGAAAAAGGAAAAATCACAGTGGATGCCTCAACCTCAGGGATTAAGGCAGATAAATATAAAAAGAAATTAATGGCAAATGTTGGCCTTGGACTTGGGCCAGTTTTTATAGATGTTCCTGTCTCTTACTATTTTGATAATGGCTATGCCATTGGCCTTACTGCTGGCTTTGTATGGTAAAATAATTCTGGTATTTTTTTTCCAGAATATCTGTAAAATCTTGACAATTTCTAAGCAGGTGAAATAAAGCCCTTGTCTATTTTAAATTCAGGAGGCTTCTATGGCTTACAAAATTGATAAAGATGCATGCACTAATTGTGGTGCCTGCGCTGCAGAATGTCCGGTTCAGGCAATTCACGAGAAAGGTGAATATCATCAGATAGACCCTGATACATGTATTGATTGTGGAACATGCGAAAGCCTTTGCCCTGCTGAGGCTATTTCTGCAAATTAATTTTTTTTTGAGAGAGGTTAAAAAGCCTCTCTCTATTAACTATTAAGAGTGATCTAACTTTGACGAAAACATCCTCATTATTGCTGGTAGAGAAGAAATAACCGGCAATGAAATGGAGACAATAGCAACGGCAAAGAGATGTTCTTTTTGCAAAATCCACTGAAACTTAAAGCCAGGTATAGAAAGGCTTAAGGAATTCATTATATAAATGCTGATTTTTTTAATTACAGAAAAACCAATCCAGAAAGCAGCAAACCCAGAGAGAGCATTTTTTAGTAATATTGTAAAGGCTATAAATATTTTTGTTGAGCCCAGAATTCTCAGTATTCTGTAGTATTCAATTCTATCCCAAACTGCAGTTGCTGAACAAAGAGCCACAGCAACAGAGGCAAGTGTTATAACAAGGCCTATCATGACTGTTATAAAATAATTAACGCTTCTTTGAAGAACTATAATTTGAGGTGAAAGGGATGTCCCAGTTTCTGCAGAAAGTTTTAGGTTCTGAATCTGCTTTTTTACTGACTCTGTCCATTTGTGATCTTTAACTTTTATATAGGCAAAGATATATCTGTTTTCTTTCCCAAAGTGCCCATTGATTTCCTGAGCAGCCTTCATGGGTATTATGAGGCCTGTTAAATTTATTTTTTCTGTGTATCCTGCGATGATGGCCTGTTTTTCAAAATATCCAGGTAGATATGAAAGGCTTGATAAGCCGAAAGTTATTTTAAACTTAAGGCCTGCAATTTTTTCAGGGACTATCTCTGGAAGATCATTTGCTGCTGCAAGACCATTATTATATGAATCTATTAAAGCCCCTGGCACAAGGACAGGGATGCCTTTTTCATAATCCCCTCTTTTCCATGCCTGTCTTATTTCAGGAGTGGTGAGATTTTTTTCTACAAATTTATAGTCAGCACCTGCACATATTAAATCACTTCTGTAATTAAAAGTAAAAAATGAGATTGTGGCACTGGTTGGAACAGCTACTGCAATTACTGGATTTATTTTTTCTACGCCTTTGAGAGATTTAATTTTTTTCAAAGCCTCTTCATCTATAGGCCTGCCTGAGTTTTCAGAAAAGAGAAAAAAACCTTTTGATTTGCCCTGTTTTACAAGGATCTCATCTGGCGGGATGGATGTAGCAAAGTTGTGCTTTATATAGCTATTGAAATTTGAGGATATTACAAGAAATGAAATAGTTATTATAACAGAGATTGTTATAACAGAAAAAACTATAAAGGAAATAAATTTATTACCAGCAAGCTCTTTCAGTATAAGATAAATTTTTTGAATCATCTATAATTCCTTTTAGTTAAATAGCCATGATTATGAGTGGCTATTTCTTAATCTATTTCTGGTGGTATTTTTTACATCTGATTTTAAGATCTTGCCATTTTCCATTTTGTATGTTTTATCAGCTAATTTAAGCATATAAGGATCGTGCGTTGCTATTATTATACATCTGCCCTGTTGCTTTAGGTTTATAAGAATATTAAAAATTTCCTTTGATGTGTCATTGTCTAAATTTGCTGTTGGCTCATCTGCAAGTATTATCTCTGGATTATTGATAAGAGCTCTGGCAAGTGCCACTCTCTGCTTTTGTCCACCGGAGAGTAAACCAGCCTTTTGTTCTTTATACATCCATAACCCTGTATCTTTTAAAAGATTATGAGCCTGTTCTATTACCTCTTTATTAACTTTACCTTTAATCCTTGCGGGCAGAAGAACGTTCGATAAAACTGTTTCATTGTCAATAAGTCTGAAGGTCTGAAATATCTGCCCTATTTTTTTGTTTCTCAGAGAAGACATGGAGATGTCACACCACAGTGGAACCTTTTTATCATGGAAAAAAATATTACCACTGTCGGGCCTGCAGAGTCCATTTATAATATTGAGAAGGGTTGTTTTGCCGCAGCCTGAACGTCCTGTTATTGAAATTATCTCACCTCTCTGTGCAGAAAAGTTGAGGTGAGATAATACGGAAATTTTTTCCCCTGATATTTTATAGCTCTTGCATATGTTATCAAGATATAACAGCATGGCTACATATCTGAAAGGAGTTTGCCACCTGCAGCCCAGTGATCCCTTTCAATTTCCTCAAATACTACGTATGTTGTATTTGGTTTTTTACCTGCAACCTCATGAAGCACCTCTGTGATCTTTTCAGCAATGGCAGATCTCTGTTCTTTGGTAAGTGGCCCTGCTACTTTGACATTGACGTATGGCATATTAACCTCCTATTCTTCCCGTGCCATCGGGAGAGAAATCATCATGTTTACTTTAATTACAGGATCCTTATTTATATCTGAATAATCAAGAATATTTTCTGCATAAATCTCTCCGCCATGGCGTGCTACAATTTTTTCAACAAAGGTAAGGCCTATGCCAAAGTCAAGGGTATTGTAGCGTTCGTATACAAGTTTTGAGATTCTGTAAAAGGGCTCAAATATAACTCGATCATATTCGGGAGGTATGCCTATTATTCCATCACTTGTTTTTACAGGTTCGTTTAAAACTGATATGCGAAGGCTTGCCTGCTGTGAATAGAGCATTACAATTATGGTTGAGCCGCTTTTTGAGAACTTCAGGGCATTGATTATAAGCTCAGATATGGCCTCTTCAAAATATTGAGGGTTGATTCTTACCTTTTTGTTTTCAAGCCCACGGGGAATTTCATTTATTATAATCCTATTTTTATTTATAGCAAGATATTGCTGATTTCTCTTTATTGCTGATTTCAATAATTTGTGGAAATTTTTGACTGTGAAAAGCTCAAGATCAAAGGTGTTAGAAATTACCCAGTCAATACCTGCAAATATTTTGAAGGCGTTTTGAACAATACGGACGTTTTTCATGGCCTCTGAAAATATTTCGTTATCAACTATTCTCTTTCCATCATTAAGCTCGGAATTTTTGTCCATCATCTCCATAAAGGTGATTAGAGTTCCAAATCCTGCACCCTGTGTGAAGCTATTGTTAATGTTGCTAAAGATAGATTTGTCTGTTCTGGATATGTTTCTGCTGAGCATCTTTTCTTTCCATGTCTGCCAGTCCATTTCTTTGTCAATAGCATCAGAGGCGGATTTTTTCAATAGGGACTTCATCTTTTCAAATTCTTGCTCATCTTTTTTCCTCTCTGTAATATCCTCTCCGCTGACGACTATGTATGTTGTTTTACCATTTTCATTTTTTATCTTTGAGATGTTGATACTGAGATAATAAATTTCTCCATTTTTTTTCCTATTGCATATCTCCCCACTCCAGGACTTTACCCCCCTTAGCTCCTTCAGTATTGAGTCATCTGTAAGAACTGGATTTGGGACTTTGGCTATAAATAGACCTGTGAGATCTGCCTTCGTGTAACCTGTTAGATCTGTAAAGGCCTTATTGATATATTTTAATATTCCGTTTTTTTCAAAGATTGCAACGCATCTGGGACTTTGTTCTACCACATCAACAAAGAGTTTGATCTCCTCTTGAATCATTGCCCTTTTGTCTATTTCATAAATTAGGGATTTATTTAGATTTTTTAGCTCTCTGGTTCTCTCTTCAATTAAACCCTCAAGTTTGTTCTTTTCATCATTTAGCTGCAGTTCGTGGATTTTGCTGTCTGTAATGTCCCTTGTAATCACAAGTGCCTTGTCGCTTTCAAGAGGAACTATTCGAGATTCAAAATATTGTATATTATCCTCAGAGGTTTTATTCCACTGAAAAGCAGTCATTTTTTTTGATGAGAAGGCTTGCTGGATATGGGGGTGTGCCTCTTTTAATAGATCTTCATTCCATAGACTTGAGGCTATTTTTTTATCGTCCTCTGATATGGGATTACCATCACGATGGATCTCAAATATTATATCTGGCAGAGCTTCCAGTATTTTGATCTTTTTGAGCTCGCTTGTTCTTATCTTTTTTTCCATTGAGGCTTTATAAATTGCCATTTCAACAGATCTTCGCAAAGAATCGCTATTGAAGGGCTTTACAATATAATCCATGGGCATTGATTCTTTTGCTCTTTCAAAGGTTGCCTGATCCTCCCCAGCTGTTATATAAATTATGGGAATATTTTTAGCCTTTTTGATTTTTTTTGCTGTTTCAATCCCATCTATTGAACCGGGCAAAGCAATATCCATGAGAATGAGATCTGTGGGCTTTTCTTTAATTATATTTAAAGCCTCTTCTCCTTTTTCAGCAATTGCAACCAATCTATAGCCTAATTTTTGTATGAGCTTTTCAAGTATTATTGCAGAGGCCTTGTCATCTTCAACAACAAGTATATTTACCATATTTCTGCTCCATTTTTGGAGAATTTTTAAGTAACAAAAATTTTCTTTTTTAAATATAATAAATAATAGCGTATTAATAAATATAGTCCTAAAATTTTAATATGATAAATTTTTAAAAAAAGTCAAAAAAATTGATACAAAAATAATTTTTTATTGTAAGAGAGTTGTCCTATACATAAAATGAGGACTTATAGAGTAAATTGAAATGGGAAATAATATGGAAGAGATTATAATAAATGAGAAGACAACAGAACTCCTGGTGAAAATAACCCCTTTTATGGATTATACAAGGATGAGTCGTATTGTCAATAAGCTCACAGATTATGCGGAGCCTTTAATGGAAGGAAAGCTTTCTGGAATAATCAACTTTAACTATAGCCTCAATAGCTCTCAAACAAATATGGTAATTGACCTTCTTATAGAGATACAGGCGCTTTCCAGAATCTATTCCATAGCTCAAAAGGGTAAAAGGGACCTTGAGCCTGAGTATATTTCCAATATTTTTTCTGATGTTACCAATCCAGCAAATATATCCTCCTATCTCAGTATAAGGACGTTGCTTGAAAACAGGCTCAATCATCAGGTGCAGCAATACAATATTAACATGAACAAAAGCAATACTACTCTTGCTATACCTATAAATGAACTAAGAGGACACGTTAAGACCTACAGAGATTTAATGGACAGCAATGTTACAATATCTCACAAGGCTCAGCATGGCTTTGTGGCTGCATCGTTGCATGATGCTTATCTCATAATATTAAACAGAAGGGATTGGTGGGATGATAGAACATACATGAAATATTTCTTCAATGAAGATGAGCCCTCTAAGAGAAACATCACCCTTATATCCCGTGTTGAACGCTTAACCCTCAGAGAGATTGATGAAAATGTGAAGAGGATTTTAGCATACTTTCAGGAGGTGGCAGCTCAAAGACTTAAGGTTAAGTCCTCTGAGGAATTTCAAGTTAGGGAAAAAGAAGCCGAAACTACTTATGAAAAGAGTAGCAAGATTTTTACAGATAAGCTCATGCTTACCCCCTTTGGCAGACAATATGGAGAAAAAATAGACTCTATACTTAAAGATATTTTTGATACACCTTCTCCTTCTCTATCTGAAGAGGAAGTGAGAGCTATTGCTGAAAAGCTATACCATGTTTATAAGACATTGCCTTCATCCCTTAATTTGCCAGAGAATATTGCAATGTGTGAGAATCTTGCTTATTTTCTATTATCTTCAGATATGGGGCTTAAGAAGTTTGCAGAAACATTTATTTATAATGATAGAAGAATTTCTTTTTCTAAATTTTTTACTGAAAAACGTGACGAACTTGATGATTTTGCCACAAAAATTTTTGTGGCATTTTTTGAATATAAATTTAGTTCTCTTTTTCGTATAATCAAAAGTCTTGACATGAAACAGTATGCCTGTGCTTTTATTATTAAGAGGATATATATTCTTAAAGGGGAGGATCTCTCTACCTTTGGTTTTTTTCTGATTAAGGCTATTGCAAAGTTTGGCAAAATAAAGGCCTTTTAGTTATCTCTTTATATTTTTAAAAAATATGAGGAGAGTAAAACATGTAGTTTATATTTTATTTTGGAGGTGCAGCAATGGCTGCAGGTTCAGGTGATTCTTTTGAAGGCGGCATAAAGCTTCAGTCAAAGAAAAATCTGAAGGAGCCCAATATGTATAGGGTTATTCTTCACAATGATAACTATACCACAATGGATTTTGTTGTGGAGGTTTTAATGAAAGTATTTCACATGCCAGCACCAAGGGCAACTCAGGTGATGCTGGATGTTCATAAAACAGGCAGAGGCGTTTGTGGAATATATACATACGATGTTGCTATAACTAAGGTTGATGAAGTCCATAGTATGGCAAAGGCAAGGGAGTTCCCCTTACGGTGCTCCTGTGAAAAGGTTTAAGTTTAATTTTGGGAGATAGAGTAGGAAGTAGCTATGGAAATAAATCCGCTTTTAAATGATGTCTTGATGGCTGCATTTAATGAGGCTAAAAATAAAAAACACGAATATATAACTCCTGAGCATATTCTTTATGCTTCTTTGAAATTTGAAGAGGGGAGAAAGATTATTGCCGGGAGTGGTGGGAATCCAGATAAACTAAAGAAGATCATTGAGGAATTTTTTATTACAAGAATGGAACAGGTTGATGTAGATGAGCCAAGGCAATCTGTGGCTTTCCAGAACGTAATGGAGAGAGCCATCTGGCATAGTGCATCCTCGCAGAAGAATGTTATAGAGCTGGGTGATGTCCTTGTTTCAATTTTTGATGAGGAAGAATCCTTTGCCTCCTATTTTATGGCACGGGAGGGAGTGACTAAATACGAACTGTTGCAATATATATCGCATGGTAGCTCGGCCTTTTCCAATGATCTCAATGATAATTTTTTTGATGAATTTGGCTCAGAGACTGATGGTGAGCGAGGTGCAAAGATCCTTGCAGCTTTTACAACTGAGCTTACAGAGAAAGCTCGCAATGGAGAGATAGATCCACTCATCGGAAGAGAGGATATTCTTGAAAGAACTATCCAGGTTTTGTGTCGCAGAAATAAAAATAATCCTGTTCATGTTGGGGATCCTGGGGTTGGAAAGACTGCAATAACAGAGGGTCTGGCTCAGAGAATAGTAGATGGTAATGTCCCTGATACATTGAAGGATGTTAAGATTTATTCCCTTGATATGGGTGCCTTGCTTGCAGGAACAAAGTACAGAGGCGATTTTGAAGAGAGAATGAAGAGGGTTATTGCTGAGCTAAAAAAGATGCAAAACGTTATACTCTTTATAGATGAAATACACAATGTTGTTGGAGCAGGTGCAGTCTCTGGTAGCTCTATGGATGCTTCTAATATGCTCAAGCCTATACTTACTGATGGGGCTATAAAATGTATTGGTTCAACCACTTATGAAGAATACAAAAAGTATTTTGAAAAGGATAGAGCTTTGTCCAGAAGATTTCAAAAGATTGAAATCTCTGAGCCATCTATTGAGGACACTGTGAAGATCCTTGAGGGGATCAGGGAGAGATATGAAGATTACCATGGGGTGATTTATACTCAGGAGGCTTTGCAGGCTGCTGCTGAGCTTTCTGCAAAATTTATAAATGACAGACACCTTCCAGATAAGGCCATTGATGTAATTGATGAGGCAGGGGCCTATGCTAAGGTCTATAGACAGTCAGAGGGTCTTCCTATAGAGATTAAAACTTCAGATATTGAGAAAGTTGTTGCCAGGATTGCAAAGTTGCCAGAGAGAAGTGTTTCCTCATCAGAGAAGAACAGGCTCAAGGAACTTGGCTTTAATCTCAAAAATGAAATCTTTGGGCAGGACAGTGCAATTGATCTGGTTGTAGATGCAATCAAGAGAAGCAGAGCAGGTTTTGGAAATCCAGACAAACCTATTGCTTCAATTTTATTTGTTGGTCCCACAGGGGTTGGTAAAACAGAGCTTGCCCGTCAGCTTGCTTTTAATCTTGGAGTTGAGCTTCACAGATTTGATATGAGTGAGTATCAGGAGAGACACACAGTTGCTCGTCTGATAGGAGCTCCTCCAGGATATGTTGGATACGATGAGGGAGGGCTTTTGACTGAGGCAATAAGAAAAACTCCCTATTGTGTTTTGTTGCTTGATGAGATTGAGAAGGCCCATGAGGATATTTTTAACACATTACTTCAGGTGATGGATTATGCCACACTGACAGATAATACAGGCAAAAAGGCGGATTTTCGTAATGTCATAATAATAATGACATCAAATGCTGGTGCTCGTGAAATAGGCAAAAAACAGATGGGCTTTGAAGAGAGAATAATAAAGGAAGATGCAATAGATAAGGCTGTGGAGAGGATATTTTCTCCTGAGTTTCGCAATAGATTGGATGCGGTTGTTGTATTTAACGATCTTGATGAAAAGGTTGTTTTTGATATTGTTGATAAGGAAATTAAAAAGTTTGGACAACAGCTTGCAACAAAGAATGTGACTCTTGAGGTAACAGATAACTGTAAACGATGGTTTGTGAAAAAGGGATACTCAAGGGAGTTTGGGGCAAGGCAGATAGCAAGACTTGTTCAGGATAAGCTTAAGAGCTTTTTTGTTGATGAGGTGCTCTTTGGGAGGCTTGTAAAGGGCGGGCATGCCTTTGTAGATGTTAATAATGAAGATATTGTTATTGATATTATTGATATAAAAGAATAGCCTATGCCAGTGTTTTATCTCACAGAGGAGATTTTATTTCCCCCTGTTCATTATGCAGAGCCCAGTGGAATTTTAGCTGTAGGAGGGGATTTATCTCCAGAGAGACTACTTGAGGCATATCGAAGAGGCATTTTCCCATGGTTTTCAAAGCATGATCCAATTTTGTGGTGGTCACCTGATCCTCGCTTTGTTGTTTATCCGCAAAATGTCTATATATCAAGGAGTATGAGGCAGATTCTTTCCAGGGGGGTCTTTGAGATAACCTTTGATATGGCATTCCCGGATGTTATTGAGGGGTGTAGCTCCCTGCGTAGAGATGAAGGCACATGGATAACAGATGATATGATTGAGGCCTATATAAGGCTCCATGAACTTGGATTTGCTCATTCTGTTGAGGCATGGAAGGATGGAATACTTGTTGGAGGCTTATATGGTGTTTCCCTTGGTGCAGCTTTTTTTGGTGAATCTATGTTTACAAGGGAATCAAATGCCTCAAAGGCTGCTTTTATAACGCTTTCACTTAATTTGAAAAATCTTGGATTTTACATAATAGATTGTCAGGTCTATACAGATCACCTTGAAAGCCTTGGTGCCTTTGAAATGCCAAGAATTGAATTTATAAAAATTCTCAGAGAGGCTCTCAAAAAAAATACCCTTAGGGGCAACTGGACAGATTTAGGACTTTTTAAGAAATCCTTTTCAAAAGAAGAGTTAAAAGGTAAGTGAATTAAAAATTTCTTTGAGGTATTTGTTTAATCCACTATACCTCTTTGTTGAGGCTATACCTGAGATTATTATCACATATCCATTTTTTTCTATAAGGTATGAGCCCATTATTTTGCCATTTGTTGCTTTTGATGCAGATATAAGAAAATCCTTTTCTTTTTCTTTTTTCCATTCCTTGGAGAGAGGCTCAAAGCCCATTGAATTTGTCCATTGTTTCGAAATTTCTTCTACGCTTTCTTGTGTTTTTTGTGCATGAATAATAATTTTTGCATCTCTGTCTGGACTTACAATTTCAAGGGATAAATTTTCCTTGAGTGTGTTATTAGCCCTTTGCCATCCTGTGGGCAGTTGTAGATAAAATTCTAAATTTTCTCCCGCTGTAAATTTTTCTGCCTGTGAGCTATTTATCTCTGAGGAGGGATTCCATGTTTTTTTTGCTATTATTTTTTTTAAGGACTCTGCTATATTTTGATCTATCTGTCGATAGTTGCTGGAGTTCATTTTCCATGAAGAAACAACAATCCCTGGTTCTGATTTTAATTCTTCTTTTATTTTATTTATCTCTGCATCACTCCATTTGAATTTAATTTCAATTTTCATTCTACTGTAGTATTGCATGAGTGCAATGGCACTACTTAATGAGGAGGTTGCTTCTGTTTTTAATATTGTGCGTATTTTTTTTTCTGCATCAATTCTTGCTGGATCAAAATCACTGACAAGGGATATTATGCTGCCAGAGTTAATTGTCTGGAGGTATGAGTCTATATTGTTTCCAGAGTTTATATCATTATAAATTTGATTGTATGTGGAAAGATATTTTTTGAAGCTCTCCTGAGTGTATGTCATGGAAGAGAAAATGGCTGTTAGCTTTTCCGCTGATTGGAATAGCCTATCAATTTCTTCCTGGGCAAGATTTGCCTCAAGATTTTTTTCTCTGGATTTATCTTTTAACTCTTTCTTAGAAAGGTTTGTTTCAAAGTTTTCATAGCACCTGCGAGATGAGGTTATTATAGCTGAGGACTTTGTTCTGAAGTTTGAATTTGATTCATTGTAATTTCCTATAGTCTCTTTCCTCATAAGGCTTCGAGTCTCATTGGATAGTGGTTCAATCACCAACAGGGCTGCCATCTCAACTCTAAGTTTATTGTATATTCCTTTAAAAATATCAATAGGTTTTTTTGCATATAATGATATATTGCTTGAATCTTCAATAAGTCGGGACATGAATGTTATTGTTTTGAGATTATAATCAAGTTTACTCTCGTGCATAGATATTATGTCCCTCTCATCCTTTTGACATGCATTATAAATTGTTTCAGAGAATTGAGCTGACATATCTGCATATCTATTTAGCTTTTCTTTTAAATCCAGAAACTGTTTTTCTGATATGTTAAATATCTCCTCATTATAGATCATAGCCTTGTTTTGCTTTTTAAGTGAGTTAATTCTTTCCTTTTCCTTAGCATAATGTTTTTCATAAAGCGATATATATCTTATGGCTATTCCTTTAAAATTATTGGAGGCTTTTTTTATGTATTGCTTATCCTCCAGTCCGGATATTGAAACTATGAGACCTTTACGATATTTATCAATGTCTGACAGAGCTTTTGAAAAATTGGAAAAATCAGGGACAATATACTCTAAGCTATTGTGGCTTATTGAGGTGTTACTTCTACTTGACTCTGATGCCATTATGATCTCTGAGGCCGCAGTTTTAAAGATCGCAGAGTCTATTTGCCCTATACCTCTGTCTTTCTCTGCGTCAGAGAGCTTGATGTTTTCACTATTTGCAAATTCAATCGCAGCTTTTAGTTTTGCTTTTTCATGGTTTCTTTCCTGAAGATAGTTTTGCCACTGGGGTATATCAATTAGATTTTTTTCATAAAAATCTTCAAAGGACAACAGAGGCTTTTCACATATCTTTTGAGCAATTGTAGATATTAAAATAGCAATATCCTCATCTGTTGTTTTATAGTCGCTTCTGCTGAGCTCATATTGAACTTCGCTCAATATTTTATCGATTGTCGCTTTTTTTATTTCATCATACTTTAAACTATAGGTATGAATTATGTATTTTCTGGAAAGGTCTTCTGATACTTTGGAATCTTTTTTTATAATGGGTAGATTCTGACTCTGGAGGTATTGATTAATATCATTTTTTACTTTTTCTTTTGTCTCAGGGTCCTGAGATGATTTTAGCATTTCCAGAGAAAAATAAATGGAGAATACGGGAGGAGCAATTTCTCTGACCTGATTTTCGATCTCTGCAATATTATATTTTTTTGTGTCACTACTAAGCGAATTGTCTTTAAGATTGTATCTATTAAGGAGAGCAATAAATTCCTTTGAAGATTTTATTTCATCAGCTATTATTTTTTCTGCTTCACAAGATTGCTGTATATGGGAGAGCTCTTCAGCTATTTTTTGAAGTCTTTCAACTCGTAAATTCCATCTTTCCACAGGGGCATCGCTGCTGTAGGCAATAATTGGCAGTAATATAAAAAACAAAGAAAAAAGTCTCTTCATGATCTTCTCCATTTCTATAAATGTCCACTTTATAATATCGGTATTTTTTAATTTCTATGGAGATAAAATTTTTAGTATTTCATTAGAAGACTTCTCGAGGAAATCCTCCAGATTTATAAGTTAAAGGATTTCTTTAAAGACAGACTTCAGGAATTCCTTTGAATTAGTGATAATGTTTCCTTTTTGTTAAAATTTAACATGGTAGAAATATTAGTGATTTTTCAATAATACTTTATATTTCAAAGGAGTAAAATTAATTGAGATAAAAGCCAATGCAAAGAGTGGCTGTTGACAGATTTTAATGAAAGTATCAATCTGAGTTCATTAATTTTTTTTGGAGGAATTAGATGGATAAAATTATAGCAGCTGATGTTGCATGGATGTTATGCGCAAGTGCGCTTGTTTTAATGATGACACCTGCTCTTGCATTTTTTTATGGGGGACTTGTAAGGAGAAAAAACGTTCTTTCTATAATGATGCAATGCTATGTAATCATGTGCGCTGTTGGGCTTATGTGGATTCTTGTAGGCTATTCAATGGCCTTTGGTCCAGATAGATATGGAGTTATTGGATCTATGGACTGGATTTTTCTCAGAGGAGTATCTATTGTTCCTGATTCGTTTTATGGAACTTCTATTCCTCATTTACTTTTCATGGCTTTCCAGATGATGTTTGCCATAATAACTCCAGCCTTGATGGTTGGTGCTTTTGCTGAGAGAATTCGGTTTTCAAGTTTTTTGTTTTTTATAATTTTATGGTCGCTTTTTATTTACAATCCAGTTGCACATTGGGTATGGGCAAATGGTGGATGGCTTTCAAAAGATGGAGCTCTTGATTTTGCGGGTGGGACAGTAATTCATGTCAATGCGGGCATTGCAGCTTTAGTTGTTTCAATTCTTTTGGGCAAAAGGGATGGTCTTGTTTTTCCTAAGTCTCCGCATAATCTGCCATTTGCTGTTTTTGGTGCTGGCTTTTTGTTTTTTGGCTGGTTTGGTTTTAATGCGGGGTCAGCCCTTGGTGCAAATGGGGCAGCTGTCGTTGCTTTTGTAACTACTGCTATAGCTAGTGCCTCTGCAGGTTTGGTGTGGATGTTTCTTGATTGGTTTTTTAATGAAGTTCCTACAATGCTTGGAGTTGCCACAGGTATAGTTGCGGGTCTGGTTGCAATTACTCCAGCTGCTGGATTTGTCTCTCCTGTAGCAGCAATTATAATAGGAGCAATTGGCAGTCTGATAGGATTCTTTTTTGTGACAAAGGTTAAACCATTTTTTGGATATGATGATTCTCTGGATGTTTTTGGTGTCCATGGTATGTGTGGTATATGGGGAGCTATTGCTACAGGAATATTTGCTTCAAAGGCCTATGGATCTGGAAGCGGTCTTATTGATGGCAATCCTATTCAAGTATGGATCCAATGCAAGGCAGTTATTATAACAATACTTTATTCAGGCATAGGCACTGCGTTGCTTTATTTTATTGCTGATTTTATATTTGGGATGAGGGTTAGCTTAAGAGAAGAACATGTTGGTCTTGATCTAACTCAGCATCATGAATCAGGCTATACTTTAATGGAGTAAAGGAGATATTTATGAAATATATAGTAGCTATTATTAGGCCTCATAAACTTGAAGATGTTAAAAAGGAACTTCTTAAAGAAGAAGTCCATCTTATGACTATTACAGAGGTGCTTGGATGCGGCCGTCAGCAAGGGATAACAGAGGTTTATAGAGGAGTTAAAGAGGTTGATAATCTTTTGCGTAAAGTTAAACTGGAAATTGCTGTGAATGATTCCTTTGTTGAAAGAACAGTTGATGCAATAATGCGTTCCTCGCGGGAGGGTGAAATAGGTGATGGTAAAATTTTTATTCTGGATCTTGAGGAATGTATAAGGATAAGGACCGGAGAAAGGGGTGGTGAAGCTATTGGCTAATCCTCTTTTTAGCTTGACTTAAATACTTTTGCATGGTTAACTTTCTTTAAAGAAGATTTCTTAAAGAAGGTTACCATCGAAAGTTTTTATGAATGATGACGATAGAGTGAAACGCCTTGAACGTGAGGCCAGAAAGCTAATCCTATCAAAGGAGATCTCAGCAGATATACGTGCTAAGATTAACTCTATTATGAAGGATAGCCTTAAATCTCAGGAGGATAAATCCAGAGAGATTATACGCCTGCTTAGAAATGAACCAGACAAAGAGATTATTCCTCTTGATGACTCACTTTATAATAAAAAAGAAAAGATTGTTCAAAAGAGAAATATTAGACCATCTATTCAAAAAGTTGAAAATTCCTTTCATGATATTCCAGATACTCGTTCTCCCAGAATTGGTGCCCCAACAGAAACCTCTCTTTATATAGATGATATTTTTACAAAATATCGAAGGTTTAAACTTTTTAAAAAACGAAGACTTATAAGAAAGAATAACTGGCTTGGTCTTGGCTTTAATAAAAGGCTTATTCCTGCAAAGAGGTTTTTTGAGGTTCTTGCCATTGTGAGGAAATATCAAAATACAGTTCTGGAAAGACTTTCTTCAATTATAGAAACAATACTACAGGATGAATTAATTGAATCACCAGAGGTATATAATTATCTTAAGGTCTTAAGGCGCTGGATTTCTTTTTTCCCTTTCTCTGCCATTCCTCAATCAAGAATTAGATGGATGGACCAATGGGACTTTGAGAGGGAACTTAGATCCTTTGTCATAAATCACTATTCTTTTTTAAAGATTGATTTAAAGGCAAGGGAAAGAATTCTATCTACAGTGGAGGATATTTTAAGAAAGCAGCTTTCCGAAGATACAGAAAATTTTAAGAGTGCCTATGCGGTTGATAAAGAAATCTATCAGTATATGGGAAGCCTTAGATCCTTTATTACAATAGGTGGTGAAAGTGATAGTCTCCTTGCGCAGGAGTTGCGTCAGAGCTTTGATATATATTCTCTGACAGAATTTTTGAATATGGCTATGGAGGCTCTGGTTTTTAAAAGGCCCTTTGCTATTACTGAACTGCGAGATTATTACAATATATATCCAGTGACTGTAAGCACTGAGGTATGGGATTGCAGCCCTGAAAAACTCAAGGCCTGTGGCAAGGATCCTCTTTCACTCAAGCAAAAGAGGATCGATAAGCTTTCCAGAGAGCTCTTATGGTTTGATATTGTTTATGGACTTGTGAAATACGATGAGTCAGGTGTAAATATACTTGATAGAGCTGCTGAGATCCAGTGGAAGGCCATTGACAGGGTTAATAGAGATCCAGAGGAGACTTTAAAAAATAATTTCCTGGTTTACCTTGAGTCTCTGGTTCATTACTTTAATAATATAATTCTGCCTTTAATTAATGGTAGCACTCTTGTCTTTGAGAGAGAAGGGGAAATTGTCGAGAGCTCAATTTTTGAGCCCTCAGCGTTTCAGGAAGAGATAGAGAATTTTTCTTCCCTTATGGATGATTTTTTTTCTTTTAGAAGCTCTAATCCCACTTTGAAAATTTTATATGATGAGGTTAAAAAGATTGTTCAGAAACGAATATCTTCCCTTGATCATGTGGAAAAGCTCATATATAAGACAGGCAGTGTTTTTTATGCCTTTGGTAAAAAGTTGTCGGAAGTATATTATTCTCATGTTACATTGGAACAGGAGTATAAGTTTAGAACTATTCCCATTGCTGAAGAGGATCTAAATAGTGAGGGTTTGTTGGTCCCCTTTGCCTCTTATACATTACGGGATGTGGTCGCATCAAGTGCTTCTGTAAAAAGATTTAAGGGGCAGAGGATATTAAGTGATTCAATGAAGGGTGGGATTTTTGTTTATCTTATGGCTTATTGCTTCCAGATGGCAAATATTGTAGAATATCCTCTTATAAAAAATGATATTGCAAAAAGAGAAATCTTAAAAAAAGAACTTAAAGGATTGAAAGGAGATTTAAATGATACTTAAAGATAAAAAGGTTACTCTACAAGGGAGAGATGGACTTATTGATATAGAAAGGAATAGCTATGGAATTCCTGAGATAAAAGCACAAACTCACAGAGATGCAAGCCTTGCTCTTGGCTGGGTTCATGTCAATGACAGGCAGATGCAGATGATGCTCACAAGAGTTATCCTTGAGGGACGTGCTGCAGAGAAATTGTCTGGAGATAAAGCCCTTGTTGAGGCAGATAAATATATCCGCTCCCTTGATCTCTTCCCTGATATAGAGGAGCAAATTAAGCACCTTGAACCTGAGGTGGCAGAGTGCGCAGCAGCCTATGCCGATGGCGTGAATTTGTATCTTGGCACAGCCGGAACTGTACTGGAATTTAAGCTCCTTGGGTATAGACCAGAGCCATGGAGGCTCCAGGATACAATGATGCTTGCAAAATCTTTTTCTTACTTTGGACTTACAGATGTCCAGGGTAATATGGAAAAACTCATCCTTCAGATGATTCAAAATGGAATTGATGAAAGGAGGATAAAGGAACTTTTCCCTTATATAACAGAGGATATCGATGTGGAATTGCTCAAAAAAGTAAAACTTGCGCCTCCACTTGTTCCTGAGGCTGTTAAATGGCTTTCTTATATACCACGCTTTACAGGGAGTAATAACTGGGTAATTTCCGGTGAATATAGTAAAAGTGGAAAACCCATCCTCTGTGGTGACCCTCATCTTGAGGTCAATCGCCTGCCTTCTATATGGCATGAGGTTATAATCAGGCTTCCTTCTAATACTTTTAAGGGATTTGCTCTTCCTGGAACCCCAAGTATAGTGGTAGGTAGAAATGATTATATAGCCTTTTCTCCAACATACACTTTTATGGATATGATCGATTTTAGAATTGAGGAATGTAAAGGCGGAATGTACCGCAGGGGTAACAGATGGATTCCCTTTGAGCTTCGTGAGGAAACTGTAAAGATAAAGGGCAAGAACTCCGAGAGGATTGTTTTTTATCATAATGAACATGGAATACTTGAGGGCAATCCTTATGAGGATGGATATTATCTTGTTCGATCATGGTCTGCACAAAGGGGATGCGGCGCATGGGAACTCAATGTGATTCACAATGTTATGAAGTCCAAAAGTGTTCGTGAGGCAATGAAGCATTATCGCAATCTCGATGCAGCATCTTTTAATTTTCTCATTGCCGATAGGTCAGGCAATATTGGTTATCAGATGACAGGACGGCTCTTTGCTCGTCCCAAAGGAGTAAGTGGTCTTATACCTTTGCCAGGATGGGAGCGAAAATATGATAGCAGGGGATTTGTTCCAAAGACATCTTTGCCATACCTCTATAATCCAAAGGAAGGGATCATAGTAACTGCTAATCAGGATCTGAATTATTTAGGTAAAGCCACTCCAATAAATCTTGCAATGGCTCCTTATAGAGCAGAGAGAATTTTGCAGCTTTTAAAAAGGAAGAAAAAGATTGATGTGGACTACATGAAAGAGATTCATTATGATCTCTATTCAATTCAGGCAGAAAAGTTGATGAGGATAATTATTCCATTGCTACCCAATGACAATAAGAATGCTCAAATTTTAAAAGACTGGGATTTTGTTTATAGGGCTGATTCTATTGCGCCAACAGTTTTTGAAAATATATATAGAGCAATATTGCTTAAGGTCTTTGGGGATTATGGCCTTGGCAGGGAGGTGGTAAATTACCTTCTTGATGAAACATCTATGTTTAACGATTACTTTGGCAATTTTGATAATATAATATTTAATAAAAAATCCTCATGGTTTAAAAATGGTACACGGGAGGATGTGTTAAAAATGGCTGTTGATGAGGGCCTTAAGGCTAAGGCAGTTCCCTATGGCAGAACCAGGAAGATATATTTTAAGAATTTACTTTTTGGAGATAAAGTCCCATCTTTCTTTGGTCTTGATTTTGGACCAGTGGAGCTTCCCGGAAATAGAGCAACTGTGACCCAGGGGCAGATTTTCCGCTCAGGAGGAAGATTGACAACCTTTAGCCCTTCCTGCAGAATTATTGCTGATATGAGTGATACTCTTCTTTTGACCAATACCACAGGGGGTAATTGCGATCGACCCTTTACCCGATGGTATAAAAACAACATGGAGGGATGGCTGAATGGTGAGTATAAATTACTGATATAGCTTATTTGCTTTTCAAGTGAGGATTTATTCTTGACAGGGAGTTTTATCTTTCGTATTATTAAAACTCTATGGTTGAAGGATTAAATAATTAATATTTACTTTTAGAGGAGGATCTATGCGTCTTTGGAGTTTTCTGCTTGTAGTTATTTTATCTTTTTTTGTTGCTTTTGGATGTGGTGATAAAAAGAAAGTAATGTCTCTTGAGGACTATGCAAAAATAGAAAGTGAACTGGAACTTCCTGAACCAGATATTGATCCTGCAAGGGTTAGTGCAGTTGCTGAAAAGTATGGTTATACCTTTGAACAATATAAAGAATTTTATGAAAAGGTCCAAAAAGATCCTGATCTGCAGGAGAAATTGGGAGAGCTCACTTTGAAAAAACAAAAAAGTCAGTAGAATATATTATAACTTTTTATGTTCAAACTTCCAGGAACTGTCCTCTACTGTGACTATGCCAAAGTAGCCAGAGGACAGATTTCCAGGATTAAATAAAGTGATGCCGTTTTTAATATATTCCTGACTATGTGTATGACCAAATAGAACAATATCTACGCTTAGCCTTATAGCTTCCTTTTTCAATAAATGCAATCCAGATTTTACGTGGTGATTGTGGCCATGAGTTATAAGTACTCTCTTTCCCAATATGTTTTCAATGACCATTGAAGCCTCATCGGAAAAAATATGAGACTGAAGATCTATGTTCCCAGCAACATAAAAAAGGGAAGCTCCATCAGGGACAGAGGATCTCTTTAGATCAATAAGTCCATCTCCACAGTGGATAATAAGATCCATAGGTTTATTGATTTCAAAACATCTCTGGAGCAGATCACTGTGACCGTGAGTGTCGGATACTACTAATATCTTCATTGTTTTTTTATCAGCATCACAGTGCAATCATCAGTTCTTATAAATCTATCTGAGGATATTTCAGATGCGATTGATTGCACTATTTCATCTTGAACTTTATTTTCTAATATGGTCTCCAAAAAGAAAGAGACATTGATTTTATTATAGTTGTCATCAAAAAGATCGTTGAGTCCATCTGTATATATAAATAGCGACTCACCCTTAGAAACAGTCGTAGTGCGTGTCTCGTATTTTGTGTTTTTTATTGGCCCAAGAAAGGGATCGCTTCCGGGGATTGGTTCATAAGTATCACTTTTTATGAGGTAGGGAGTTGGATGTCCAGCATTTGAATATCTCAGATGGCCGCTATTACAGTCTATTATTCCACAAAACATTGTCACAAAAGATTCTGTTGGCAAGACCTCTGACAACTCATTATTCATTATTGTAAGGATCTCTCCTGGATCCTCAGAAATTTTAAGGGCATTGCGAAAAACCATCTTAACTATTGCGGTAAACATGGAAGCAGATATGCTGTGACCTGATACATCTGCAACGAAAAACATCATGGAGTTATTTCTAAAGTGTATATAATCAAAAAGATCACCTCCTATATCAGAAAGAGGGAGAGCCCAGCAATGGATATTTATCCCTTCAGCAGTGTAATCTGGCTCAGGGAAAATATATTTTTGAAGTTTTTTGGCCATGAAGAGTTCTATTTTCATAAATTCATTGAACTCAATGAGTTCACCCAGCTTAAGGCCATTTTCAATTCTCTTGAGTATTACTTCTGGTTGCTCTGGCTTTGCTATAAAGTCATAGACTCCAGCCTTATAGCACTCAATTCGTAGCTCTGCATCGTAATTTCCAGAAAGCATGAGCACTGGTTTATTTGAAAGATTTTTTTCTTTGATATAATGCAAAACCTCAAGTCCATTCATGTTTGGCATATACATATCAAGTATAATTAGATCAACATAAATGGACTCTAATTTTTCTATTCCCTCTCTGCCATCTGAGGCAGTAAAAACTATGTAGCCAGCACGGGTTAAGATCTTTTGAATTAGATCTCTTACCTGCTGCTCATCGTCTATTATAAGAATTCGTTTCTTCATATCATTTGTATGTGGTAGTTTTCACTCAAGCAGACTTTTTAGGTTGCTCAAATATAAAGGCTGCGAAAGCAATCGAGGAAACTATAAATAAGAATATTGCAGTCTTTATGCCAAGAGTAGATCCAGAGCGTCTACGATTCAAAATTAGTTCCAGATATGGTCGCTCCTCAGCTTTTATTTCTCCATCATTTGCAATGACAAAGTCAAAATACCTAAGGGAATTTTTTACAGCAAGCCCCTCTGAATCCCAGTATTTGTATCCAGCAAATAACTGAGGTTCCCGTAGCAGTATATATCCCTGCTTCATTGTTTCTGGCAAGGAGATGAGTTTCTCTGCCTTTGGCTCCACGACCAAACGGGAATAGAGAGAGATAGATATACAAAAAATACCAAGTACAAGAGTTGTTATTGCAATAGATATATATATATTTCTATCATTTATTTTTTCCATGTTAATTCACCTTTTTCTTTAAGAATTTTATTATATCTTCTTTTTCAAAGCCCTTTATCTCAAGAGAGACGTTGCTATCATCAAGGAATTTAGTCCCTTCTTCGCTTTCTGGGTTAAGTAAATTTAGATCAATATTTAAAAATTTAGATATTTCATTTGCTTCTGATTCTGATAAGGTAACAGTATTTTTTATGATTCCAGTTTCAAAGGGAAGAATTACCGGTAATTCAAAGGGTATTGATATTATTTGCCTTTTGTTATTGTCAATAATCTTGACTTTTCCATTGAAATTAGAGAATACAACGGAATCGTTTTCGTTTTTTATGCCTGCTGTAAAAAGCAGAATATAGCTTCCAGTAGCTTTGTCGAGTTGAATTTTAATAGAAGGGGATAAAATGGATTCTGGTGTTTTTGAGCATGCTGTAAAGAGCAAAAGTCCAGAGAATATGAGATATTTATACAGATTTACTTTCATTTAAGGTCTCCATTGATTTCTCTTATATTAAAGTATAGTGATATAAAGAGTGCTGGACGTCAAGAAAATAATAATCTCGCAAAAAAACAGATTGAACTATTTTATAGCAAATTTTATAACTAAACTATAGATAATATTTATTGAAAAGAGGTGAAGATGGCTTCTGCAAATCTTATTGTCATTTTTATAGCTATTGTTATCCTTGCATTGTTTTTAATTATAAGGTTTAATGTGAACTCCCTTTTTGTCCTTACTGGGGCATTATTCCTCTTTGGTCTTCTTAGCGGAACCGCTTTGCAGGATATTACAACAGCCTTTAGAAGTGGATTTGGTTCAACAGCAGGGTATATAGGGATTGTAATCGCAGAGGGTGTTATGCTTGCTGTTATAATGGAGAGAACAGGAGCCATGAAATCAGCAGCTACTTATGCAGCTGCTTTTATCCCAAAGGATAAGAGGCCCTTTGCTATTTGTGCCTTTGCTCTTTTTCTTGCCTTTTTTATTCCTCCAGAGGCAGCCTTTATTCTCAGTGCCCCTTTTGTTAGCCACTTTTCTACACGAAAGATCCCTTCAACTTTAATCTTTGTGATTCTTTCAGTATCTATATATTTAGGTTATGCACTGTTACCCTTTAATCAATCTGTATTGAATTCTGCCTCTGTGTTGAATGCACAGGTGTGGAAGGTCTTTATAATTGCTTTGATTTCCATAACTTTTGCGCTTTTTTGTGGATATCTGTGGATTAAGTTTGTTCTTCTTAAAGAAGACTTGCCAGATTTTGAGAATCTTTTTACAGAAGAGGAGTACTTCACTACAAATTCAGTTTATCCCCTTGAAGCCCTTTTGCCTCCAGTAATAACTCTTCTTCTGATGATGCTTAGAGGAATTTCCCTTTTTAGCATTAAGCCCTTTGGAACAGGGGATTTTTTCACTTTTGCTCTTTTTGTAGGGGACCCTATTTTTGCTTTTTTTATAGGGATTGTTTGCTCATTGTTGCTTGTTAAGCGAATTCATTTTCGTGAGGCTCTAAGCAAATGGCTCTTTGAGGCTATGGTGAGATCCTCATCAATAATTCTCTTTGCCTGCGCCGGGGGAGCCTTTGGAACAATGGTTAAGAACTCTTCTCTCATGAATTATATTGTAACTTTAATTTCAGGAACTCAATTGTCAATATTTGTTCCCTTTGTAATTGCAGCAGTTGTAAAGCTTTTAACAGGTTCTTTTGCTATTGCAGTTGTTACTGCTTCATCTGTTGTAGCTCCATCGCTTGCTATTTTGAATATAGATCCTGTTCTTTCAGTTGCAGCTGTGGGATCTGGAGCTTTTATGGTTTCCTTTATAAATGATCCTTTTTTCTGGATTGTATCTGGCTTTAGCGGAATGGACGAGAAATATACTTTGAAGATATACTCCTTGCTTGCCTTGATTATGGGTCTTGCTTCTTTTGCTATAGTTGCCATTGGCTCAATTTTTATAGGTTAAAGCTTTTTGTTGGTTTATAAATGGGGGTTGAAAAAATAAGGAGAGATATGGATGGCACAGAATATAATCTATTATCAAAATGGCGAAAACATAATAAAAGCAGGTCAGATTGAACAGAGAATGTATATAATTCTTGAAGGAAGGGTGAGTGTTATACTTCAAAGTGGAGAGGAGCAGTTTGTAGTTGCAACAATGGGTAAAGGTGATTTTTTTGGAGAGATATCTCTTTTTACAGATCACCCAAGAAGTGCCACAGTGAGAGCCCTCGGCGATGTGAAGCTTGCATATATAGATAATGCTGCTCAGCTTAAGGCCTTTTTACTTAAGAATCCACAGTTTGCAGCTAAGATGGTTCAGATTCTTGCACAGAGACTTGCAAAGACTGATGAGATTTTGATAGGCAAGATAAGTGAACTTAAAAGACTCAGAGAGACTCAGGCTATTTAATAAGGTAAGATTATGAAAGGGAAACTTTTTGTTATTGATGGCCATGCCCTTTGCTACAGGGCATATTTTGCTTTTATAAAAAATCCTCTTGTAAACTCCAGTGGCCAGAATACCTCTGCAATATATGGATTCTCCAGAATGCTTTTAAAACTCATTCGTGAACAATCGCCAGATTATCTGGCTGTTGCTTTTGATCCTCCAGTGAAATCATTTAGATTTAATCTTTATAGTGACTATAAGGCCAATAGGCAAAAGATGCCAGAGGATATGCGCAGCCAAATTGACGAGATTAAAAATATGGTGAGAACTTTTTCTATACCTTTGCTTGAACTGCCAGAGTATGAGGCTGATGATATACTTGGAACAGTCGCTGAAAAATTTTCCCATGAGGCGGAGGTGTATCTTGTTACAGGTGATAAGGATGCTTATCAGTTAATAAAGGATAATGTTAAAATTTATGCAGCCACAAAGGGAATATCTGAGTATGAGATTTTTGACAGAGAGGCTGTTATAAAAAAAACAGGATTGCCTCCAGAAAAGATTATAGACTACATGGCTTTGATGGGAGATGCCTCTGATAATATTCCTGGCGTTAAGGGTATTGGAGAAAAGACAGCCCTTAAACTCATAGTGGAATATGGATCACTTGAAGGGATATATAAAAACATTGATTCCATTAAAGGCAAGGTGAAGGAGCTTCTCATTGCTCAAAAGGATATGGCCTTTTTATCAAAGGAATTGGTAACAATAAAAAGAGACGTTCCCTTGAACTTTAGTCTTGATGAATTTAAATTTACAGGAATAGATCACAAAGTCGCAGGTGACTATTTTCGCTATCTTGAGATGTCTTCTATTGTATCAGAATTTTTTCAAAATGAAAATTTAGATGAGAAAAAAGGTAAGGATAAGCGAAATTATAAAATTATCAAAACAAGAGAGGATCTTTCTGAGCTCATTGAAGCCATTAGAAATGCTGGTTATGTCTCTGTTGATACAGAAACAGATTCCCTTAAGCCCATAGAGGCAAATCTCGTTGGCATATCTTTTTCTGTTAAGGAGAATTCTGGATTTTTTTTACCTCTGGCAAGTCGCGGACTTTTTTCTGAAAGTTTTATTCCTCCGCAGGAGTCTCTTCCTGAGATAAAAAAGATTCTGGAGGATCAATCAATAAAAAAGGTTGGTCAGAATATAAAATACGATTTGCTTGTTTTTGATAATGCAGGGATCTCTCTTGAGGGAATTTATTTTGATACCATGATAGCCTCTTATTTAATAAACCCTTCGGAGCGCAGGCATAATCTTGATGACCTCGCAGAGGAGTATCTAAATTATAAAACAATAACCTATAAGGAACTTGTTGGCACAGGTAAAAATGCTATCCCAATAACTGAAGTGCCTCTGGATCGTCTGGCTTCATATGCGATAGAAGATTCAGATATTGCCTATAGGCTTTATCTAATCCTTGAGGAGCTTCTGGAAAAAAATTCACTGAGGGAGCTATTTGATAAAATAGAGATGCCTCTGATGCCAGTCCTTGCAGAAATGGAGAAGGTAGGAGTAAAAATTGATATTGAGCATTTTGATGCAATGAAAAAAGATACAGCCGCCAAACTATCAGAGGTGGAAGAGCGGATCTATGAACTTGCAGGCCAGAAGTTTAATATCAATTCTACAAGAGAATTATCATCAATACTTTTTGATAAGTTAAAACTTAAATCTGTTAAAAAGACAAAGACTGGATTTTCCACTGATATTCAGGTTCTTGAAACTCTTAAAAATGAGCACGAGATTGTTCAGCACCTTATATCCTATAGAACCCTCAGCAAGCTCCAGAGTACATATATTGAATCTCTTCCGTCCCTTATTTCAAAGAAAACAGGTCGTATACATACCTCTTATAATCAGACAGTAACTGCAACAGGGCGGTTGTCCTCATCAGATCCGAATTTGCAGAATATTCCAGTTAGAGATGATTTTGGGAGACAACTGCGTAAGGGTTTTATAGCGGAAAAGGGATTTTTACTTATGTCTGCTGATTATTCTCAAATAGAGCTTCGTCTTGCTGCTCATTATTCCAATGACAGCAACATGCTTGCTGCTTTTCGTGATGGGGTGGATATTCATAATCTAACAGCCTCTTCAGTCTTTGGTGTCCCCTTTAATGAAATTACCCCGGATATGAGACGACAGGCAAAGATAATAAATTTTGCAACCATATATGGTGTTTCTCCCTATGGGCTTTCTCAGCAGGCAGATATATCAGTTCAGGAGGCAGCTTTTTTTATCAAAAAGTATTTTGAGACCTATCCAGGTTTTAAGGATTATATTGATAGAACAATTGAGTTTGCACGTAAAAATGGATATGTCGAAACTTTAATGGGCAGGAGAAGGCCTGTGCCAGAAATAAACTCCTCCAACCAATTCCGCAGGGAAGGGGCAGAGCGCGTTGCAATCAATACGCCTTTGCAGGGAACCTCTGCCGATATGATAAAAATAGCGATGATAAACATTCACAATGAGATAAAGAGATTAAACCTGAAATCCCGTATGATAATGCAGGTTCATGATGAATTAGTCTTTGAGGTAAAGGAAGATGAGATGGAATACATGGAGTCTATGGTTAAGGATAAGATGGAAAATGCCATTAAGCTTAATGTCCCTGTGATTGTTGATATAGGAGTAGGGAAAAATTGGGAAGAAGCTCATTAATTTAAAATGCACAATAAATAGCCACCAAGAACTGAGAGGAAGTCATGACAAAATCTATTTCAGAATATGAGGAAACTTTTAGAGTTGAACTCTTTGATATCAATCAAAAGGGAGAGGCAACAATACTAACAATTGCAGATTTTTTACAACAAACTGGGATGAATCATGCTTTTAGGCTTTTTGAAAGTTCAGCTCTGTCAATGGATAAAGAAACTGCCTTTGTTTTGACAAGGCTGAAGATCTCCATGGAAAGATATCCTAAATGGAGGGAAAATATTTTTATCCATACATGGCTTTCGCCAATTGAAGGAAAATATATTATCAGAAACTTTGAAATTTTTGATGGCAATAAAAATCTCATAGGTGCTGCAATAAACTCAGCGACTCCTTTTAATCTAAAAGAACGAAGAGCCGTCTCCCTTGAGGAAAGGGGATACCATATTGCAGTTTCATCTAAAAGACCACCGATTGAGCATAATTTTGAAAAAATTTTCACAGAAGAAAACTATCAGTGGGAAAAGACAATTGATGTTGGGTTTTATGACTGTGATCTCTATGGTCATGTAAATAATGTTAAATACATTGGCTGGGCTCTTGATGTCTTACCGGATAAGTTCAATCGCTCTGTGTTTTTAAAAGAGGTTGATATCAATTTTAAATCTGAGGTAAACTATCATCACAGGGTCCATGTTAAGGCAGGTCAATACTCTGGGGGGAACAACCAATTTTTTCACGAGATTACAAGGGATGATACAGGGAAGACTGTTATAGTGATGAAGTCCCAGTGGTCAGGTTGAATTATTTTTTCCACGCATAGAGAACTATGCTCTTTGGGAAAAAGTTATCAAAAAAGGATTCAACTTTTCTCATAAAATTAGACATCAAACCGAGATGTAAAAACTTATGATAGGCCTTTGTTATGGGATGATCATTATCATGCAAACCCACAACACCTCTAATTATCCACCAGATTGTATGGAATGAATGCTTAAAGCCTATGGCATAGATCTCAAGGCCATTTGCTCTCATTATATTTGCAAGATCTGAAGGATGATATTTTCGCACATGCCCACCAGGGGATGTGAAGTATTCGTAGGTTATTGCATCGTAGATTATCTCGCTTATATAAGTTGGAACAGTTATTGCAATACGTCCATTTTTTTTCAGCACCCTTGCAAGCTCAGCGCATGCCTTGAAATCATCGTTTACATGCTCCATAACCTCAGAGCATATTATTCGATCAAAGGTTTCATCTTTAAACGGAAGATTAAGAGCATCCCCTATATGAGTAAGAAAGCGGGACTTTTTATGAGCTCTTCCCTGTTTTATCATGCTTGCCAGAGTGTATCTTGTTTTAAGCAGTGAGTCAAGGTCGAGATCCATGCAAAAAACCTTTGCACCACGTTGCATAAAGGCAATGGAATGTCTGCCAAGCCCACATCCTGCATCAAGGACAACATCACCCTCTCTTACTGAAAGCTTATCAAAATCCACTGTAAGCATCAATAACCTCCCTGTAAACCTTTTCCATCTCTCTGGCTGCATTTTCCCATGTAAAGACCTCAGTAATTCTTTTACGAGCAGCTTTCCCCATTTTTTTTCTTTCTTCAGGATTAAGAAGTAGATAATCTATTGCCTCAGCAAGAGAGTATGGGTCTCTTGATTTTACAACATATCCTGTTTCCATATGATTGCCCACTACCTCAGGCAAAGCTCCACCATCAGAGGCAATGAGAGGTAATTCGCAGGCCATAGCCTCAGCAGCAGGAAATCCAAAGCCTTCGTAAAGAGAAGGAGATACTGCAAGTTCATGGCTTGCATAAAGCTCAATGAGCTTTTCCCCGGGGATCTTCCCTGTGAAGTGAATGCGATCATTAAGTCCAAATTTATCAATCCATTTTGTTACATACATTCTATTGGGGGCGCCGCCGTCTACAACTGTTAGGTGAAATTTGGTTTTTGTAAGAGTCATAGCCTTGAGAAGATAGACGACACCTTTTTTACGATCCTCGACATTCCCAACAAAGATCACGCTGTTAGGTTTTTTCTTTATATGAGGCAGGGGCTTAAAAAAATCCGTATCAAGACCATTGTAAACAACGCTCATTTTTTCGTGCTTTACTCCAAAAGCCCTGTTGATCTCATTGGCTGCATCATGAGATACAGTGATTATGTGATCCATTCTACGAGCAACAAATCCCTGCATTATAAGGGGATAGTATAGCACTCTTTTAATCTTTAATCTAAAATCAGATGGATATTCAAACCATGTGGATCTGTCAATGGACAGAGGATGATGTATGGTAGATATAAAAGGAATTCCAAATTGCTTTATGAGTAAAAAACCATAGCCGAGACTTTGGTTGTCATGTATAATGTCAAATTTATGAATTTTTAAAAGCTCTTTGAGCTTGAGGTATGCTCTGAATGAGAAAGTTTCAATTTCAGGAAAAATCCCAAATTTTGATGCAATAAATTCATAAAAATTTAAAGGCGAAAATGTAGCAAAGGGCTTATGAGGTTTTATATAGTTCTGCTTTATATTGAAATAGTTATGATTGCTTACATAGTGGATATGAATGCCTTCCATAGGAGGGAAGTAGGGAGGTCCCTGTATTACATGAACCTCGTGTCCAAGCTTTGCAAGCTCACGGGCTATATACATTGTGTAGATTCCCTGACCCCCACAATAGGGGTTTCCTCTATATGTAAGGAGACATATTTTCATCTTTTTCTCCTGAATTCTCTTATTACATCTTCATAGACTTTAAGTGTGTTTTTTGCAGCCACAGGCCATGAAAAGTTTTCCACTGCTCTCCTGCGGCCATTCTCTCCCATCTTTTTTCTTAGTTCACTGTCAGATAGTAGCTTGAGTATAGCATCTTTCAAGGCTATAGGATCCTTTGGAGGAACAAGGATACCGCAGTCCTCTGTTACTACCTCTTTGAGAGAACCAGCAGTGGTAACAACAACAGGGGTTTTGCAGGCCATAGCCTCAACAGCAGGAAGGCCAAAGCCTTCAAAAAGAGAAGACATTACAAGAATTGTTTTTCTGCTATAGAGGCTAACAAGGGCTTCATAGCTAAGCTTGCCTGTAAATTTAACTCTGTGACTTAGATTAAATTTTTTTATCATGTCAGCAGCAGTCATCTTTTTAGGTGGACCATCGTCAACTATTGTGAGTGTCACATTTTCTGGCAGCATGGTCATTGCCTCAAATAGGTATATGAGTCCCTTTTTGCTGTCTTCTGTGTTGCCCACAAAGAGAAGGGCGTTTTCTTCCCTTGGTTCTCCAGTATTCTGGAAGAGATCAACATCCATGCCATTATAAACTACAGATACTTTTTCTGGTTTAACTCCAAAGGCTTTGTTGAGTTCAGTTATACCCTCTCGAAATGAGGTAATCACCCTGTCCAATCTCTTGATGACAAAGCTCTGCATAACAAGTGGATAAAAAAGGATAGTTGTAGTTTTGTCCCATAAGCCAAAATTACCCATGAGATCCGCCTCTCTGTCTTTTGTGAGAGGATGATGCACTGTTGTCACAATTGGAATCCCATAACCCTTCATGGGGACCGTTGCCCATCCCAGGGACTGAATATCATGGATGATGTCGTATCTTTTCTCTTTGAGAATTTTTTTTAAAGCAAAAAACGCTCTGAAAGAATAGGTCTCCATCTCCGGGAACATGTGTAATCTGGTGAGAATATAGTCAGCAAAGTTCCATGGGGAAAAGATCCTCACAAGCTTTTCGTATGGGATATCCTTTGTTTTTATTGACCAGATATTGAGATTTTCAATTTTATATACAGTTGCCCATTCTTCAAGAGGATCTGGATATGGGGGCCCAACCATAACATCAACCTCTACACCGAGCTTTGCAAGCTCACGGGAGAGGTTATAGATATAAATCCCCTGGCCTCCGCAGTAGGGGTTGCCTCTGTATCCGGAAATTAAAACTCTCATAAGGTCAGTTCTTGTTAATTTTTATTAACTGGCAAAGTTGCACGTGTTGTTATGATTGCCATTCCAACCCAGAAAACTGCACCCAGTATAACTGCGGATATTACAAGAGCTGGGATTGCAAGAGCCCAGAAATTCCTTAAATAAATTCCATAGACAAGAAGCACAGCCAGACCAGCTGTTATAAGGCATAGAAAAAAAGCCTTTATTTTTGAGTTGTCTTTTTTTTCAACGATCTCAGGCATAGGAGGTACCACCTTAATAGAAAGAATCACCCAGCCAATCCAGAAGCCTGTGGCCAGAACCCATAGAGAAATTAGGCCCAGGGGCACTGCTGCTGAGTAGTATGTAAGAGGATGTAAATTCATAAGATTAACATCTGAAAAAAAACCAAAATTTCCCTCTGGCAAAATAAAAAAGGAAAATATAGATAATGCAAATAAAAATGCAGACACAAGGACTGCGATTATTCCCCAAATTTTTGCTCTTGGCATATTAGAGCCTCACCTGTGTTGTAAGTTATGTTTGACAGATTAGATTTATGTTGATAGATGTCAACTTTAATATTGGTCTTTCTAAAATGACAATTTGTAAAAAAGGCATTTTGAAAGAATTAAATTCTTGAAATAATTCTTGCCAATATATATATTTTATTATAAAAGTGTCTCATGAGTAAAAAATTTTTAAGTGATACAATTAAATGGTTATGAGAATGAAAGTCAGTTCAGAAAAGAAAGAGAAGTATACACTTATTAGCGTAAAAGGGACTCTTTCTATAGAGAATATATCGCCTTTTGAAGCTCTGTTGAATAAAACTGTGGAGGAAAAGTCCCATATATTGATAGACCTTTCCGAGCTTACCTTTATAGACAGCTCTTCTCTTGGAATAATTGTTGTATATTTTACAAAGTCCGAGAGAAATGAGAGAAATTTTGCCTTGCTTAATGTTAACCCAGACATTATGCAGATGTTTAGAATTACAGGTCTTGATAAGAGGATAAAGATTTTCCGTGATGACAGAGAAGCTGAAGCAGCTCTTGGGCTTGGAAGTTGATTTGATTTTTTTGGATTATTGCGATGCTTCTTCTTGCTTTTCTTGGGAATCCAGGTAAGAAATACGATAAAACCAGACATAATATAGGTTTTATAGTTGGAAAATACATTGCAAATGAGCTTAAGGTTTCTCAATTAAAGAATCAGTTCTCTGGTGAGTGTTCCTTAACTTCTTTCACTGGCAGGGAATGTCTGCTTTTATTCCCGCAAACCTTTATGAATCTAAGTGGCCAATCTATTGCTAAGGCAATGGATTACTACAATATATCCCCTTCGGAATTAATTGTTGTTCATGACGATCTTGAACTATCCTTTGCAGATGTGAGGACAAAATTTGGCGGTGGCCATAAGGGTCACAATGGGCTTAGATCTATAATTCAGGAGACAGGTTCCCCTGATTTTCATAGAGTCAGGTTTGGTATAGGACGGCCATCAAATCCTCAAATTTCTGTTGCAGATTATGTCTTATCTAATTTTACAAAAGAGGAAATGGATAAGATCGAAGAGGTTCTACCTGCTATTTATAAGACAGTTGAATCTCTGATAAGTAAAATTTGACATATTTCTTAATAGCTTATAAATTGAGATATTGCAAATCTGGGTAATTATTTGTATATCTTATTTGCTTAAATTTTTAAAGTGAGGTGAAGTTATGAAAATACTTGTGCCATTGGCAGAGGGCTTTGAGGAAATTGAAGCTATTACAATTATTGATACTCTTCGAAGGGCTGGTGTTTATGTTTACATAGCTTCTTTACTCTCTGGTTCAGTTAAAGGTTCCCATGGAGTTGAGCTTGTTCCTGATGGCGTTTTATCAGATCAAATGGACTATGACGCTATAGTTTTGCCAGGAGGGATGCCTGGTAGCACAAATTTAAAAAAAGATGGAAGGGTTATAAAGCTGCTTAAGGATATAAGTGCAAAAGGAGGTTTAACCGCTGCAATTTGTGCTGCACCAATTGTCCTTGCAGAAGCGGGCCTTCTTGATGGAAAAAAATATACCTGCTATCCTGGCTATGAGGAGGAAATAAAAGGAGGACAACACCTTTTAGAGCCTGTTGTTGCAGATGGAAATGTTATAACAGGGCAAGGGGCGGCCTGTGCTTTACCTTTTGCTCTAAGAATTGTTGAATACTATAAAGGCAAAGATGTTGCCCTGAAACTTAAAGAGCAGATGATGGCTTTCTGGTAGTTTTTTAGAGTTTGTTTTTACTTGTTATGGCCAGAAAATAAATATTTTTTCTCTTAGGGGGTTGACAAAATTATGCCGATAATATATAAAAAGAAATCCTCTTTTTTAGATTTTTTATAGTTTTTTAGAATTCTATTGACTGGAGATCCCAGAAAAATTGGAGTGCGGAATAAGATAGTAATATGAAAATAAATCCCTTTAAAGATACAAATCTTCAGGATCTGCACAATAGTATTAGCCAATTTGTCTCAGATCATTTTGGAGATCTTGACAATAGAATTAAAGCCTTTCTAAGGAGGGTGCACGAAAGAGGACAGGAAAGAATCACTGTCATGTTTATCCCTCACTCAGAAAAAAAGATAATTAATTTTCACATATCAATATATGTTATAGCCAGTGCTGTTTCTTTTGTTGTTATAACGCTTATTATAACATCTGTGCTTATAGTAAATCATTCCTCTACTGTAAAGGAGGTTTCTATCCTCCAGAAAGATGGTGCTGATTCCAAAGTTCAAATTGAAATATACAAAAGAGAAATTAACAAGCTTTATGATATTTTTCAGAAATTTAAACCAGAGATAACATATCTCTATTCTCTTACTCCAGATAGCACTGTGGATTCTCTCTGGGCAAAGGGAGGCGTTGCTAATACAAATCCAGATCCTCATTCTGTTGCCACCGCCAATGGGGAAGGAACTCCATCGGAAGAACTTCTTAATATTCAGGAAATAAGAGGTGAATTAGAGGTTACAAAGGATGTTGTTAAAAAAATAAAATCCTTTTTAAATTACCGCAAAAAGATAATAGAAAATACCCCTTCTATATGGCCAGTGGATGGTTATATTGTGTCCCGTTTTGGCTATAGAAATTCTCCTTACACCTTTGAGACAGAGTTCAACTATGGTATTGATATTGAATCCTTTCCAGGAGCAGAGATAAGAGCTACAGCCCCAGGAAATGTAAGTGAGATAAAATGGGATCCTGCCCTTGGACTTACAGTTTCAATAAAGCATAAGTATGGCTTCACCACTTCTTACAGCCATTGTCAGAGGGTTTCTGTAGAACCAGGACAAAAGGTTCTCAAAGGTGAGGTAATAGGCTATGTTGGCAGGACTGGAAAAACCACAGAATATGTATGCTTCTATCAGGTGAAGATTGGAACAGAATTTGTTGATCCAATGCCCTATCTAAATCGCATTTCAAAATAAATTTTAAAATTCATCTTCACTTCGGCTTGATGTAAGAAGCTCATCTGGAACTTCTTCAATCCTATCACCCAGTTTAACCGCCAGTCTGTTGGAAACAAGACCTGGAGTGCATTTGTATTTTTTTCTACCAGCTATGCGCAGGATCATATCGTCTCCTACTTTTGTATCAGGAAGCTTTATTACATCACCTGGTCTAAGGTTCAGCACTTCCTGAACAGTTACATTAACACTTCCAATCTCTGCAGTAAGTGGTAGAGTAACATTCTCCAGACGGCTTTGTATTATTTCCATGTTTTCATCAGTTATGCCCTTGCGTATACTGGAATACATGTATTGAGCAGATAGCTTTGATATTATGGGCTCAATTGATATATAGGGTATACAGAGGTTTGTCATACCCTCAACCTCGCCAACCTTTGTCTCAAGGGTTATTAAAACAACCATGTCATTGGGAGGGACTATCTGAGCAAATTGAGGGTTTGTTTCAATGTTGCCAAGCCTTGGTCGTAAATCAATAACGTTTGACCATGCCTCACGGAGATTACCAAGTATGCGGACAATGATGCCTTCCATAACAGAAAGCTCAATATCTGTAAGTTCCCTGCTTATTTTTGTAGCCTCACCAAGTCCGCCAAAGAGCTTGTCAATAATTGTAAAAGTGATGGATGGGTCAATCTCCAGTACAGCAGAACCCTTGAGAGGATCCATGTTTATTACAGCAAGGGTTGTTGGGTTTGGTATGGATCGGATAAATTCCTCATATGTAAGCTGATCAACAGATGCAACGTGAACTCCAACAAGAGCACGGAGCTGTGCAGAAAGTGCAGTTGTAGTGAGACGGGCAAAGGTCTCATGCATCATCTGCAGAGTTCTTATGTGGTCCTTGGAAAATTTATCAGGACGACGAAAGTCATATATCTTGACTTTTTTCTGTTCTTTGACAGCTGTATAATCTGAGGTGTCCACCTCTCCTGCTGATATTGCAGTTAACAGCGCATCTATTTCATCCTGAGAAAGTATCTCTGTCATCTTCTTATATCCCTTATAACTAAAGCTTCCAGACCGCTTATAAGCCAGAGAAAATCGCTTTCGCTGGATTTTTCAAGTCTGTATATGTACTTAAATCGAGATTCCTTGATAAGGCCACTTCTCCTGGCCTCAACTGTAACAAAAGCAACAAGACCACTATTGTCAATCTCTTCATTGGTAATTCTAAATTCTTTGAGATAGTCACTTTTGCGATTAATTAAATATCTGATAAAATCATTTTCAATTATTTTTTTATCCTCGTCATCAGCTAAATCGTATTTTCGTGAAAAATCTGGATAGGAGTGAATAAATTTGTCCACATTTAGGTATTTAATAGCCTTGTCTCTATTCCCTTCTCTTTCAGCATTTAAAAAGAGTAAAACAATCTCAGAGGGTGATATATTTATTGCTTTTGGATCCTTTGCAACAAAAGGCATGTATGTGGGATCTTTTGTGACCGAAAAGGAAATTTCGTTTGAACTTGATACAACAAGGCCGCTTAGATCCGGGTCATTGAGATAGGGGAAAAAGTGCATCTTCACCCTGTATTTTTTTCCTGTTTCAATATTGTATATTCTTCCAAGATTTTGCCTGTGAATGAAAATCTCTCCCGGTGCAAGTTTAATCTCTCTGGGCTGCATCCATGGTAAAATCTCTGATCCTTTATGTTCAGATACAACATAAGGGGATATGAGTTTTTCACTTTTGCCTGTGGTATCATATAAAACTGGTTTAAATGTTGTATAGTCGCTTATATCTCCTCTATCTCTATCAAAAATATCCTTTCTGCCAGAGGAGTCGTAAATTTTAAAGGAGACATGCTGGTCAGATATGTTCTTGATTATAATTTGAATTATAACCTCTTCGCTTGAGAAAAACTTATTTTTATCACTCTTGATCAGGACAGATAAAGGGACATAAGACTGCTGGCCGTAGCTTTGGTAAGATGGATATGCTATGATTGCTATAAAGTATAATAATATCAGAAATTTTTTCATTATATAGTTTCCGCAAACTCTCATCAGATATTAGACTCTAAACTGTAAATATATTATCGGCAAGAATCCTTTGCAGCTTCAAAAAGTTTTTATTTTGCTATTTTCAAAAAAAAGCCTCTTCCTTTGCAAGAAGAGGCTTTTTAATATCTAAAATTTTTTATCTATCTATTTTTCCATTGCATCATATACGTATTCTGCAAGGTCAAAGGTTGTAAGATTTGGTATGTCAAGCTCTGTAGCACCATCAGAAAGCATGGTGAGACAGAAAGGACATACTGTACAAATCTTTGTAGCACCACTTGCCTGAGCATCCCTTGTTCTAAACTGGTTAATACGTGTTCCAAGATGCTCTTCTATAAACATTCTTGCTCCACCTGCACCACAGCAGAAGCTTGTTCTATGATTTCTGCTCATTTCAACAAAGTTTGTGCCAGGTATAGCTTTAATGACATTTCGTGGCTCATCATATATCTCGTTGTATCTTCCCAGGAAGCATGAGTCATGATATGTAATAGTCTCGTTGAGAGAATTTTTAAGTTTAATCTTCCCACTCTTAACGATCTCATTGATGATTTCTGTGTGGTGGTAAACTTCAAAATTATATTCAAGAGGATTTCCGTCAGAGCCAAGACCAACTTTTGCAAAAGCAGCATACTCTTTTTTGAGCATATTGTATCCATGTGGGCATGTGCAGACGATCTTCTTGACGCCATAGTTTTTAAATGTTTCAAGATTTTGAGTTGCAAGAGAATGGAAGAGGTATTCATTTCCACCTCTCATAGCAGCATCACCACAGCATGCTTCTTCAGCTCCAAGTATTCCTACTTTATATCCAGCTTTCTTCATAATGTTGAGGAAAGCAATAGCAACTTTTTGATTTCTCTTGTCAAAAGAAGCTGCACATCCAACAAAGTATAAGTAGTCAACTTCTGGATCTTCAGCCAGTGTTTTAACTCCAAGATCTGCAGGCAACCAGTCTCCCCGTCCACCAAATCCAAAGCCGTATGGGTTAAAGTTTGTCTCCATATTTGAGAAGGTGGTTTGTAATTCTGGAGCCATATCACCTTCCATGAGAACTTTGTATCTTCTCATGTCGATCATCTTTGGAACGTGCTCAATGTTAACAGGACAATTTTCCATACATGCTGCACAGTTTGTACATGACCAGAATTCATCTGGCTGAACAGATCCTGAACCCTCTGTGCCATCGCCTATGAGAGGAGTTGTTTCAACAGTAGATTTGTCTTCTGCAACACGGAGTTTTGGGATTCTCTCATACATGTTGTCCTTGACATCGTTTATCATCTTCTTTGGAGAGAGAGGTTTCTCTGTCAAATATGCAGGACAGTTATCCTGGCAGCGTCCGCATCTTGTACATGCATCGCCATCCATGAGCTGTTTCCATGTGTATTCCTCTACCTTGCTAACGCCAAAGCTTTCTGAAGATTCAAACTCAGCAGGATTTATTACAGGAACAACATATTTTGTTTTAGGATCTTCATTCTTGAGGTTTCCATAATATATATTGAGGAAGGAAATGAGAATGTGACCCAATTTATCAGAAGCAATAAGACCTATAAAGCTAAAGGCTGCAAGCATGTGAATCCACCAGTTTACATAGTGGGTTGTCACAAGAGCTTTATCTCCTAAGAGTGAAAAAGGCATTGCAAGGGCATAGCCAAAAGGAGATGCAACTTTTTCAAAAACAGGGAATCCTGTGATAGCAATTCTCATTGCTTCGTTGAAGAAACCTGTTAGAATGATTATTGTTATCAGTACAAGAGCAAAAGTATCGATCTTCTTTGTGTCTAATCTTGATGGCTTCACAATATATCTTCTGTAAAATGCCATTAAAAGACCTATGAGAACAACAACTCCAAAGATATCACCAAAGAGAGACCAGATGATATAGAAATCACCATGGATAAAGTGATAGTGGAAGAAGAGTCCTGTGAAGTCTTCCTGAACAACAATGATCATTGTAACAATGAACAGCACAACAAAACCGAAAAAGATAGCCCCATGCATAATGCCCGGGAACTTTTCTCTTAGAACCTTTGCCTGAAGGAAGGCATATTTAATTAGAACCAAAATTCTCTTTTCAGGGAAATCAGTTCTCAGTTCAGGCTTACCCTGTCTCCAGATCTGCACCTTTTTAACTATGGTATAAATGAGATAGAAAACAGCGGCAAACATAAAAATGTAAACACCCCAGCGCATAAAGCCGTGAGGCCCGCCAACGTTAAAGTAAAATTCGCGGGTAACGTCAGTGGCTGGTATACCAAAAGAACTGGCAATACTCATCTGGTTATCCTCCTAAATTAAACACTTCTATAAAAAATTATAGTGGTTGCTAAAAACAAAGACTAAACCCGGCAAAATCCTTTTTAAATTTTCTGTGCAATATATATATTTATGTCAATTTTCATCTATTATAATTACAATAAATTGTCAACACAAATTCTTTTTGCATTTCCTATCTATCATGAAAAGTTCCTTGATGTGGCAGTTGCAACAAAAGAGTGCAGGTTATTAAAAAAAGAATTGTTTTATAAGGTAGATTTCTTTACGTTAATTTTATTGGCTTTTGTTGTATTTTTTGGGAATATATTTTAGATTTATAAAGGAGGATTTTTTTATGAAATTCACAAAGATGCATGGTGCTGGCAATGATTATATATATATAGAAGATCTTAAGGGTGAGTTAAAGAATCCATCAAAGCTTGCAGTAAAGATGAGTCACAGGAATTTCGGGGTTGGTAGCGATGGGCTCATATTAATTCTGAAGTCAGATAAGGCTGATTTCAAAATGAGGATGTTTAATTCCGATGGCAGCGAGTCTGCAATGTGCGGAAATGGTATAAGGTGCTTTGCCAAGTATGTTTATGATCATGGCCTCATAAAAAAGGATAAAATCTCTGTTGAAACAAAGGCTGGAATTAAAGAGCTAAAGCTCCATATAAAAAATGGCCTTGTAAATTCAGTAACAGTGGATATGGGAGAGCCAATTCTTCAGAGGGATCGCATCCCAATGATTGGGGAAGCTGGCTTTGTTTTAAATGAAGAGCTTCTGTTGCCAGATGGTGTTACTTTTACAATAACCTCTCTTTCTGTGGGCAATCCCCATGTTGTGGTTTTTGTTGAGGATGTTGAAAAATTCCCTGTAGAAAAATATGGGCCATTAATAGAAAATCATAATCTCTTTCCTCAAAGAACAAATGTGGAGTTTGTCCAGGTGTTAAATAGAAAAGAAGTGCTTCAGAGAACATGGGAAAGAGGCGCAGGTGAGACTCTTGCCTGCGGCACAGGGGCATCAGCAGTTACTGTTGCATCTGTGCTTACAGATCAGTGTGATAGAAAAATTACAGTTCACCTTAGAGGTGGGGATCTAAAGCTTGAGTGGGATCAAAAGAGCAATCACATTTTTATGACAGGACCAGCAGTTGAGGTTTTTACAGGGCAGTGGAAACTTTGAGCAATGAATTGTTTATGTTAAAGACTATCTTTATTTCATAAAAAAAAGAATTTTTCTTGATTTTTCAATGTTTGTGAGAAAAGTATTTTTTATCACTCCATTAACAAATAATCTATGGAGAAAAAATAATAACAGGAGATTAAAAAATGAAAAAGGGGATAATCCTTTTTATTGTTTCACTTATTTCCGTATCTTTTTTCATGGTAAGCTGTTCAAAGGATAAAACAGCTGTGAAAAAAATAGTTGTAGCAACAGATGCTACCTGGCCTCCAATGGAATATGTCGATGAGAATAAAAAGATAGTCGGCTTTGACATTGATTATTTAACAGCTGCTGCAAAAGAGGCAGGTTTTGAGGTGGAATTCCAGAATACAGCATGGGATGGAATTTTTGCAGGACTTGCTGCAAATAAATATGATGCAGTATGCTCCTCTGTAACAATTACAGATGAGAGAAAGAAAACAATGGATTTTTCTATTCCTTATGTAAGCATTGGGCAGACAATAGTTGTTAAAAAAGAGCTTAACGGCCTTGAGGAGCTTTCTCAGTTTAAAGGAAAGAAAGTTGGTGCACAAATTGGAACAACAGGTGCAATAGAGATTTCAAAATATAAAGAGATTACCTTAAAGACCTATGATGAAATAGGCCTTGCTATTGAGGATCTTGCTAAGGGAAGGATTGATGCAGTTGTTTGCGATAATCCTATAGCTGCAAACTATGCTCTTCTTAATCCAAAATACAAGGAAGTTCTTAAAATAGTTGGCAAGCCCTTTACCACAGAGGAATATGGGGTTGCTGTTGCTAAAGGAAATAAAGAAGTTCTTGACTTAATTAACGCTGGTATTAGTAAGGTTAAAGAAAAAGGTATAGACAAAGAGCTTGAGAAAAAGTGGCTAAGATAGAAGAAAAACAAAGTAAACAAAAAATTGAAATTACAGATGGAGTGCTCATCCCCGCAAGGGATGACTCCTCCATCTTTTCTGCATGGAGAATATCCTTTTATGGTGCAATAGCTGCACTTGTGGTGTTGCCTTTTTTATCACCTGAGCCTTATTCCCATGTTTTAAAGTTCATCATAGGTTTTGATGAAAATTGGCGCTTTGATATAGGTAACAGTGGTCTTGTAAAGACCTTTGAGGTTACTGTTTTATCTATATTCTTTGCACTATTTATAGGTCTTCTTGTTGGTCTTGGGAGAATTTCAAGAATTTCATTTATAAATAGGCTTTGCACTGTATACGTCGAAGTAATAAGAGGGATTCCTCTCCTTGTTCAGCTTTTTTATATCTATTATGCTCTGGCTAAATTTGTAAAGATAATGGATATAAGTGCAGCTGTTATTGCTATGGCTATATGTTATGGTGCATACATTGGTGAAATTTTTAGAGCAGGAATCCAATCTATACCAAAGGGTCAGATGGAAGCTGCCCTTGCTCTTGGGATGAGCAGATCTCAAGCAATTTATAGAATAATACTCCCTCAGACTATTAAAGTTGTTTTACCTCCAATAGGGAATGAGTTTATAGCCCTGCTAAAGGATTCTTCCCTTGTGTCAATTCTGGCTGTATCTGATCTATTGCGCAGAGGAAGAGAGTATGCCTCAACATCATTTTATTACTTTGAAACATATACCATGGTTGCGATAATTTATCTCATTCTTACGCTATTTTTCTCAAGGCTTGTAGCAATTATGGAAGAAAGGATGAAAATAAATGCCAATCAGAGTTAAAGTTATAAATGTATCAAAAAACTTTGGCAATGTAGTTGCTTTAAGGAATGTTAGCCTTGAGGTGCGCAAGGGGGATGTGTTTTTTATAATAGGATCCTCTGGCAGTGGCAAGAGCACTTTGCTTAGATGTATCAATCGTCTTGAGAATGTTACAAGTGGTGAGATCTGGGTAGAGGATGATTTAGTTACAGGGCCAAAGGCTAATATACGAAAGATACGAGAAGAGACCGGCATGGTTTTTCAATCCTTTAATCTCTTTCCTCACTTAACTGTGCTTGATAACATAACCCTTGCTCCAAGGATAGTTAAAAAGGTAGATAAATATGAAGCTGAGGATGTTGCAAGATCCCTTTTAAAGAGGGTAGGCTTACTTGATAAGGAAAGAGCTTATTCAGAGCAGCTATCTGGTGGTCAACAGCAGAGGGTTGCCATAGCCAGGGCGCTTGCTATGAATCCCAAGGTTATGCTCTTTGATGAGCCAACTTCTGCCCTTGATCCAGAAATGACAAAGGAGGTTCTTGATGTAATGAGGGATCTGGCTGATGAGGGCATGACCATGATAGTGGTTTCCCATGAGATGGGATTTGCAAAGGCAGCTGCAACAAAGGTTGTCTATATGGATAATGCAGAGATAATAGAGATGGGCACCCCTGAGCAGATTTTTGATAATCCTCAGAAGGAGAGAACGCAGAGGTTCTTGAAAAACGTATTGAAATCCTGATGCTTCATATTATTTTTTTGAGCTTATCATGCTTCAATGTAGAATAAATTACCGATAATTTTACCACAACATTTATTTTGAAACATATCACAATTTAAGGCTTCACAAAAAATATAAGTAAAAGCAGCTGTTTTTGGGAAAATAGTTGCTTTTGTATTATAGATAAATAATTATTCTATGGAAATTAAAATTTCAGGATGGGCAAAATGAAAATTGAATTTGTAGGTGGAGCAAGAACTGTTACAGGTTCATCATATATTATAAAAGATCAGGATTTTACTGTTATGGTAGATTGCGGTATGTTTCAGGGTAAGCAGGAGCTTACACAAAGAAACCAGCTGCACCTTATATATGCCCCTCCAAAGATTGATTGTATGTTGCTCACTCATGCCCATATTGATCATAGTGGGCTTATACCAAAACTTGTAAAAGAGGGTTTTTTTGGCAATATATATACAACAAAGGCTACAGCAGATCTCTGCACTGTAATGCTTCCAGATAGTGCACACATACAGGAAATGGATATTAAGTGGATCAATAAGAGAAATAAAAAACTGGGTAGGCCAGAGGTAGATCCCCTTTATACAGTTGAAGATGCAGAAAAATGTCTGGAGAATTTTGTTCCTTTAAATTATGGGGATATGATAGAGATACATCCAAGGATCGAAGTAAGGTTTAGAGATGCAGGACATATACTTGGTTCATCCTTTATTGAGATGTGGATTGCTGAAAAAGGGAAAAAGACCAAGGTTGTATTCTCTGGAGATATAGGAACCAAAAATCAGGCAATAATTAGAGATCCAGAGGCTCTTGAGGATGCTGATATTGTTTTGATAGAATCCACTTATGGTAATAGACTTCACAAAAATCGTGAAGACACCTATAATGAATTTAAAAAGATTATCCTTGAGACATATCAAAGGAAAGGTAACATCATTATACCAGCCTTTGCCATAGAGAGAACTCAGGAGATAATCTATGAGTTAAACAAGCTCTTTAAAAATAAAGAGATACCACCAATCCCTGTTTACATTGATTCACCACTGGCAATATCTGCCACTGAGATTTTTCGCGATAATCCTCAATGCTTTGATGACGAGATGCTTAAGATAATAAATTCAGGGGAAAATCCCCTTGATTTCCCAAGTCTTAAGTTTACAAGGTCAACTGAGGAGTCAAAGCTTCTATCAAAGGAAAAGAGCTCTGCTATAATAATTGCCGCAAGCGGTATGTGTAATGCAGGGCGAATTCAATATCACCTTCAGAATAATCTCTACAGGCCTGAGTGCAGTATAGTCTTTGTGGGTTATCAGGCAGAGGGGACTCTGGGACGGCGAATAATTGAAGGGGCAAAGCAGGTTAAGATATATGGTGAGGATATAGCTGTTAATGCTCAGATTCATACACTGGGAGGATTTTCTGCTCATGCTGACATGAATGGACTTCTGGAGTGGCTCAGCACAAATAAAAATCCTAAAACAAAGGTTTTTGTTGTTCATGGAGAGGAAGAGGCTTCGTTATCATTTGCCTCTCTTGTTTCCAGGGAATTGGGATTTGCCTCTTATGTGCCGCAGTGGGGTGAGATCGTAGATCTTGAGACCATGCAATCTGAATTTGCATCTTACGGAGCTGTTGTGGCAGCTGATAAATTTGCAGCAGTTGATAAGCAGCTTGAGTCTTTAACCAATACATTGAACATACTCATAGCCAGATATAATAAGGCAAAGGAAGAAAATCGACTGACATCTTTGCGCAGGCTTCAGGAAGATATAAATGATGTTAAAGAGATGATCTCTGTGATAATTGATGAGCTGTGAGTTTAGGGCTTTCTGTTGAGGGCATGGCATAGAGCAATAGCAAGTGCATCAAAGGCGTCATCAGGTTGTTTGGATGATGGAATCTTCAGTATGCGCTTTATCATAAACTCAACTTGACTTTTATCGGCTCTACCAAAACCTGTTATGGAGTTTTTTATTTGAGTCGGTGAGTATTCAAAAACGGGCATATTATTTAAGGCTGCAACAACCATTGCAACTCCAATTGTTTTTGACACAGTGATTGCTGTCTTTGAATTTTTTTGAAAAAAAAGTTTTTCTATGGACAGGCAGTTGGGTTGAAATCTCTCTATAATAGAGATAAGGCCTTTGTGTATTGCCAAAAGCCTTATCTCTTCTGGTTCTGATTTTGATGTTTTTATAACTCCAAAATCATAGACCTTAAGACTGTCATCTATTACAGACCACCCCAGAAGATCATATCCAGGGTCTATGCCCAGTATCTTCACTTATTGCTCGCTGATTTTTGCCATTATCTCATCAGGGATATCATAGTTTGAATATACCTCTTGAGTATCATCTTGATCCTCAAGCAATTCAATTATTCTGAGACATTGCTGAGCCTTTTTCTCATCAAGGGTTACAGTCGTTTTTGGGACGTAGGTGAGCTGGTTCATCAAAAGATTAAAATCTTTTTTTACAAGAAAATCAGATACGGAGTTATAGCCTTCAGGGGATGTTGTTATGACAATATTCCCATCTTCTGTTTTGATGTCCTCAACATCAAAATCAAGGAGCATCTCTATAACTTCATCTTCTGTTACCTTGCCACCTTCAATTATAATCATGCCTTTTTTATCAAAGAGATAGCTTACAGAGCCAGTTTCTCCTAAGTTCCCACCATTTTTGCTAAATATTGTCCGAATTTCTGGAGTAGTTCTATTTTTGTTGTCTGTTATACAGTCAATCATTATGGCAACACCACCTGGTCCATATCCTTCGTATCTGACTTCCTCGTATACTACCCCTTCGATATTACCAGTCCCTTTTTTTATTGCCCTTTCAATATTGTCATTGGGCATATTTGCAGCTCTTGCCTTTAGCACTGCAGTTCTTAAGCGTGGATTCGCCTCAATGTCTTCACCACCAAGTCTTGCTGCAACCGTGATTTCACGTATCAATTTAGTAAAAAGAGCCCCTCTTTTTGCATCCAAAGCTCCTTTTTTGCGTTTTATTGTAGACCATTTATTATGTCCTGACATAAAAACCCCTTAATTTATCTTTGCTTTAAAACAATATATTAAAAACCCCTTTTGATTTTCAACTGTAATTTTGTTATCATATCACGGGCAGTTGATGCATTATAGTTATAAAATATACACTGCCTGTAAAGTTCAATAGCCCTTTGAAGGTCTCCTGTTTTATTATAAATTTCAGCCATATTCCATCTTAATTTTCCAGGATTAAGGCTTTTGATTTTATAATTTAAATCATTTATCTCTGTTTCAACTTTACCTTTTTTGTCAAGAAGCATTTCGTACTCCTCATAATTTTGAAAATCCTGCTTATAGAGAATATCCTTTTTTAGATTATTCACCTGAAGTGTTATATTTTTTAGCTCTTCCTGTTTAAGTTTAAGATCTTCACTTAATTTATTTTCTGCAATAAGGCACTGGTTGTAGTGGTCAAGACTTGCTTGTAGATTCATATTACTAAAATATATGTCCCCAAGATATTCATGGCTTTTGGCTTTTCTGTATATATCATCTTCCTTTGTAAATTTTAGTGCAGCTTTAAAAGATGATTCTGCAAGAACAAAATTTCCTGTGTGCTTATAGCAGAGATATCCCAGAGAAAAGTGTATTTCTCCATTGGAGCTATTTTCTTTTAAATATTCGTTGTAGTATTTTTCTGCTTTGAGATAGTTTTTTATGCTCTCATAAAGGGATGCCAGTTTAAGATAAACCTCTGGATCTACCCTGTCAGCTCCTGAAACATATCTCTCCAGGTGAAATGCCGCTTTTTTCTTTTCCTCTGTGGAAAAGAGTGCCAGTCCAAGCTCAAGGGAATATTTATAATTGTTGTTATTAAAAGAGTAAGCCTGTTCAAGGCTATCAATATATCCTCTAAAGTAAAGAGGCTCCTGCATTGATAGGAATACTTGTGAGATCTCGTAAAATATTATATCATCTTTTTCTTGCTCAAATCTGGAAAAACGCAGAGCCTGAATATAATGACTTAGGGCTTCTCTCTTTCTATTGAGCCTGGCAAGGCATCGGGCATAGTATATATGCAATTGTTGAATTGAGTGATTGTCTTCTATAAAAAATCCCTTTTCTTTTCTATTTCTAAATAGTTTGACAAGATCAACCTTTTGACCTATATTTGTTAGAGATACCATCTCATCAGGTATTTTTTTGTCTTCTACCCTTTTTTGATAGAATTCAAGGAGAGCTGTATTTATTATCTTAAGGCATTCGCTATATTTTTCTGATTCATAAAGTGCTATATAATCATTGGAAATGTCCTGACTATAAATAGGAGAATTCAGTATTATAATAGCGGTAACAGTTATTACAAATCTATGTCTTTTTATATTCATATTTTTTTGCTTTACTCTATAAGTTTTAATAATCAATAAAGTCAAAGTTGAAATGTTTCTAAAAAAAAGGTTGTCTTAATTAACTTATTCGGTCTAAATTGTTTTATAAATAATCTATAAATAGAGCAATGATTTATTTTTAATTTTGTAAAAGGGGTCATGGGATGAGTCAAATAAAAAAGTTCAGTTATCAGGATACAAGGAGACGATGGCTGATTCCCATTGCTGTTTTTTTGATGTTTTTTATAGAGCTTCTATTTTTGAATTCTTTAATTTTATCCTTTAAATTTTTTCTTCCTTACTATCCAGTTTCGACAATTGTTTTTATAATTGCAATTATTGCCTTTTTTGCTGGAAATTATGTGGCAAAGTTTTTTTATTCCTTCACTTCAAGAAGCAGAATTATCAATATAGTAGTTTTATTTTTTTATATAGTAGCAATTTCTTTTTATTTTCTTAAGCTCTATTTCTGGGGCGAATCTCTTTCTGATTTGAATATTTATGTAAAAAGTAAATATTTCTCTGTGCTCATTATTGTTGTTCCTTCATTTTTATGTGGCGTGCTGAATAATTATTTTCTAAATATTTCCACAGGGGATTTTCTTGATGATAAGAATCTGCTCTTTAGCTATGTAGTTGCATTTTTTTTGGCAATATCTGCTGTTTTTTACCTCTCTGCCTTTGATTTTGGGCATGGGAAATTTGCCTGTGACAAAAATATAGCAGCATCACTTGTTTCCCTTTTATTATTTGCTGTGATGATTTTCATCAATCAGAAGTTTAATCCAGAACCGCTTTATGCGAAGCAATATATTGATGAGGAAGTGGAAGAGGACAAGCAAAAGATTCTCAGGGAGGATCTCTTCTATACATACCTTAATTTTACGTATATAATTACCTACCTTTATTTGGGTCAGATACTCCTCAACAGGTTTTATGTTTTTTCTTACAAAAATATGGATCTCTATATAGGTGCAACTATAATCTCCATGGTGGTTGGCTTTTTTGCAGCAAGACTAAAAAAACTTCATTTGTTTCATATAATAAGTGAATCTTTATTTCCACTTATATTTTTTGCTTTTATGTTTATTTTGTTTTATGCAGAGTCCAGATTTTCATATAAAATTGCACTTAGCTTAAGCGCTGTGCCATCTTTTGTTTATGGCTTTGCTTTAAAAAAGACTTTTGATAATATTTTGGAACGATATGATCATCAGCAGAGATATAGAGTAGTTAATTTTGCTCTCTTTATTATTCCTGTTCCTGTTATTTTTATTCTTTCCATTGTGTCTTTTACAAATATTGTGTTTTTCTTGGTCCTTTATATAATTGCCTTTTTAAACCTCATCATACCTGCACTTTTTGTTTTTAATTTAAAGATATCTTTTGTAAAGAAATTTTGCTATCTTGGATTTATTCTTACTTTGATTTTTACCACAGTCTTCTTTCACATTTATTTGAAACTTCCTTTTAATCTGAAAAAATTTTATAACTATAGTGAAAACTTTGAAGTTTTGCAGAATACCAATTACAATCTGCCCTATATAGTTGAGAGAGGGGAGGTTAGGTTTTTGGGAGAACCTGCTTTTTATCTCTCAAATAGTCGCATAAAAAATTATAAAAGAGCTGTCGCTGCCCTTTCTCTTTATGAAAAAGAAGGCACGAGATCACTTGTTATAGACAGCAATCAAAGTTTTTTTAAAAATTCTTTATATACTCTGTTGGATGATTTTACCTGCCTTGATCCTGTCCCTGAAAGATTTGTTGACGATAACAGGCTCCCTGTTTCTGGATTAGAGAGTTACTTTGTATATAAATCAGAGATTGTTAACTTTATATTAAATAGTAAAAGGTCCTTTGATTTTATAATTGATATTCCTAATATATTTGATCAGAAGAATCATTCCTTTAGATTCTCCAGGGCATATTATAATTTGCTCAAAAGCAAGATGAATGAAGCAGCTATCTATGGTCTTGTTGTGGATCTTAAATTTATGCCTGCTCAAAGACTTGAGTCAGCTTTAAAGAATTTAAACTCGTCCTTTGCCTTTAGCAACTTTTATCTTTTTTCAGATGTGCTTGTAGTTTTATGCTCAGATTCAGAGGATTCATTGCAGATTACAGCAAATGCTTATAATAGGCTTGCGGATGATATCTCATCAAACCAGCAGTGCAGTCTCATTTTTTATGACAATATTCATCTGCTGGAAAATATGCTTCCTGTGAAATTATCTGAGATCTTGCAAAAAATTGAATCTACCGGTGATTCCTTTATCCCTGAGATCCTCCATGAGCTTAAGTCTTATAAAAAAATAGTTAGCTCATCATTTTTAAAGAGTGAGCCAAAGCTTGCTTCTTCGATCGAGAGCTCTTTTGCAAAAAATTCCAAAATTCTTTCACTGCTTTCTCAAATGGACTATGCAGAGACAATAGATGATTATGAGAAAGAGATTGATATTCTCCTTGAGTTGAAGAAGTTTACACCATATAACGATGCAATTAAAAATTATGTCAATGCTCATTTGTCTTATAAAGATAAGTATTATCAAGGTGAGGCTGTCAGATTTGAAAAGCTCAAGAGATGGGATGAGGCGGTCTCTCTTTATAAGGCTATTCTTAAGATTGATAAAAATAACTTTGAGGCAAACTACAGGCTGGCGCTTCTATATATAACTTTGCAGGATTTGAATCAGGCTTTTAAATATCTCGATGATGCCCTTAAGATTGACAAAAATAATCCTGATGCCATTTATCAAATGGGGGTACTGCTTTTTTCCACAGAGAAATTTAAAGATGCCATTAAGTATTTTGAGACTGCAAAGGAGTTGAATCTCAGAACTCCCCTTCTTTTTATGTATCTTGGGCTTTCCTATGAAAAGATTGGTGATACAGCAAAGGCTCTGGAATGTTATGAAGAGGCTGCCTCAATTGATCCTGAGGATTTAAAAATCAGAGAACTTCGCGATATGCTTAAGGCAAAGCTCTCATCAACATCAACAGTAACTGAAGCTCAAAAGACAAATATGATAGATGATGAGCAGGGGGAGAGAATATCGCTACCTGTAAATAAAAAGGCTATAAATGCAAGGATAAGGGATGATGAGCAATAATTGTGCCGAAGGATATAATCCCTTCAGCACAATTATGAAATTTTACTTATTTAAAAGTTTCAAGTGCCTCTTTGAATTTTGGCAGTGACTTTTCTATAACGCTCTCGTGAACGCAATAGGCCAATCTCATATACCCAGGACCTCCAAAACCTACTCCAGGGACAGCCAGAATATTGAATTTTTGTAGGTGTCCTATGAATGCTACATCATCTTCTGTGGGAGTTTTAACAAATAGATAAAAAGCCCCTTCCGGATCTGCAAAGCTGTAGCCTGCCTCACGAAGCCCCTTTGCAAAAATATCTCTGCGCTTTTTGTATATATCCACAGCAACAGAAGAGTCAGTGAGCTCTGCAACTATTCGCTGCATCATAGCTGGGGCGTTTACAAATCCAAGAATTCTATTGCAAAGATTAAGCCCTGCCATTATAAGGTCGTGCTCTTCCATGTTGGGGCTTATGGCAATGTATCCTATACGTTCTCCAGGCAGAGATAGTGATTTAGAATAGGAGTTTATGACAATTGCATTTTTATACTTTGAAAGTATTGGGGAGACAGTTTTCCCATCGTAGGCAATTTCCCTGTAGGGCTCATCAGCAATCAAAAATATAGGCCTGCCTCCTGGTTTTTTTGAATCAAGGAGTTTGCATAGACTTTCAATTTCAGATTCTGAGTAAATTTTACCTGTAGGATTATTGGGGCTATTTATTATTATAGCACGGGTTTTTTCTGTAATTGCCCTCTGAATAGCCTCTATGTCTATGGAAAAGTCCTTTGCTGTATCAACCTGAACCATGAGTCCATTGTGATTGCTTATATAAAAGCCATATTCAGCAAAAAATGGCTTGAGAACTATTACCTCATCACCAGGGTCAAGTATAGTCTTTAAAGCAACGTTCATTCCACCTGCTGCACCACATGTCATGATTATGGAATTACCTGTGATGGTTACTTCTTGTTCCCTGGAGATTTTTTTTGCTATAGCATCTCTTACATAGGGGAAACCCGCATTGGGCATATATCCATGGACTCCGGGTTTTTTTTCCAGAGACATTTTTTTCAAAACTTCAAAAAAAGCCTCTGGTGGATCCAGATCTGGATTTCCAAGGCTAAAGTCAAATACGTTTTCTGCTCCAAATTGAGACTTAAGCTTTGCTCCTTCCTCAAACATTTTGCGGATCCATGAGGATCTTTCAATTGATTCTTTTATTTTTGTGGATACTGTCATAGAACACCTACTTTCCTTCTATTTTATTTATTAGATTCTGAATCCTATCATTGCCTGGTAAAAGTTCCAGTGCTTTCTTCGCATAAGGTAGAGCCTCATTGCTTTTACCAATCTTATAAAGGCTGTAGGCCATATTTGCATTTATTTCTGGGCTTTCTGGATTTATGGCATGAGCAACAGAGAAGGCAACATTTGCATCACCGAATTTTCCAAGTTTCATAAGAGCAATACCAAGATCATTGTATGATACATATAACTCCGCTTCAATGGAATTAGCCTTTTCAAACAAAACTTTTGCTCTGCTATAATCTCCCCTAAAAAGAGCAACTCTTCCAAGAATCCAATAAAGCATTGCTTCATCTTTTACCTTAAGACCATCTTCTGCTACAGAGGCAGCTTCTTTGAATTTATTTTTTTCCATAAGCATTAGTGCAAGGTCAATATAAGGATCCACCTTAGTCTTATCTATGGCCATACATTTACGAAAGTGTATTGAGGCAGATTCTATGTTCCCAAGTTTCCAGTGATTATGAGCAGCAAGATAGCGTATTTTATAGTTTGGAGAGTTAGGGATAAAGTCATTGGCCATAACCAGATCCTCTGCACAGATCGCCAGAGATTCTTGAAATTTGTTTTCTTGAAATAATTTCAGAGCATCTTCATATTTTGCAAAGGCAGAAGAGGTGCAAAGGAGTAATGCAATCACTAATAGCTTTTTCATTTAAGACCTTCCGATTCAGAATTTGTCAATAGTTAATATTTTAGCTTTTTTATTTCAATAATAATTTCAAGTCATAAGCTATATAAATACAAAAATTTAATTTTGCCCTCAGTAGTTATTCCTAAAATATAATTTTTATTTTAAAGAAGTTAAGAAAAATACCCTCTTGCCCTTAATCTTTCAAATAAAAAAAGCTGACCGAAGGTCAGCTTTTTTAAGATTATATGTAAGCTATTTATTTTTTCTTATCATTTTTTATTGCAGCATGAGCAGCAGCAAGCCTTGCAATAGGCACTCTAAAAGGAGAGCAGCTTACATAGTCAAGGCCTACAAGGTGGCAGAATTCAATTGAACTTGGATCTCCACCATGCTCACCACATATGCCGAGCTTGAGATTTTTATTGGTAGACTTTCCTTTTTCAACAGACATTTTAACTAATTGACCAACACCCTCTCTGTCTAAAACCCTGAAAGGATCATTTGGCAGAATCTTTTTATCAACGTATTCTGGCAGGAATGATCCTGAATCATCACGGCTATATCCAAAGGTCATCTGAGTGAGGTCATTTGTTCCAAAGGAGAAGAAGTCCGCTTCCTTAGCAATCTCATCAGCTGTCAGGGCTGCACGTGGTACCTCAATCATTGTCCCAACAAGATAATCGAGCTTAACCTTCTTTTGAGCCATGACCTTTTCAGCAGTGTCCACAATAATCTTCTTTTGCATCTGTAGCTCTTTTACAGTCCCAACAAGTGGCACCATTACTTCTGGTTTTACATCAACACCCTTTGCTTTGAGCTCACATGCAGCTTCAAAAATAGCCTGAGCCTGCATTTCAGTTATTTCAGGATATGTTATTCCAAGACGGCATCCTCTGTGGCCAAGCATTGGGTTGAATTCATGGAGAGCATTAACCTTTGCCTTAACCTCTTCAAGGCTTTTGCCCATTTCTTTTGCCATTTCTTTCTGGCTTTCTTCATCCTGAGGAACAAATTCATGTAGAGGGGGATCAAGCAATCTTATTGTAACTCCAAGACCTTCCATCGCCTTGAATATTCCAAGGAAGTCTTTCTTTTGCATTGGTAGGAGTTTTTTCAAAGCCTTTTTTCTTTCCTCAAGAGTATCAGCAAGGATCATTTCTCTCACTGCTTTAATTCTGTCACCCTCAAAGAACATATGCTCTGTTCTGCAAAGACCTATACCCTCTGCACCAAAGTCCCTTGCAACCTTTGCATCCTTTGGTGTATCTGCATTTGTTCTTATTTTTAGCCTTCTGAATTCATCAGCCCACTTCATTATGGTTTCAAAATTTCCTGTAAGCTTTGGCTCAACAGTATTTACCTTGCCAAGCATTACATCACCTGTAGATCCATCTATTGAGATGTAATCTCCCTCTTTGACAACTATATCGCCAACCTTCATGCTCCGTGAAGGATAGCTTATCTCAAGAGCTCCACATCCAGAAACACAGCATTTGCCCATACCTCTTGCAACAACAGCAGCGTGTGAGGTCATACCACCCCTTGCTGTGAGAATACCCTGTGCAGCATTCATACCTTTTAAGTCCTCAGGAGATGTCTCAATTCTAACAAGAATTACTTTTTCTCCCCTTTCTGTCCATTCAGCAGCATCATCTGCGTTAAAGACAACCTTACCTGTGGCAGCTCCAGGAGATGCTGGTAGTCCCTTTGCTATAACCTGTTTCTTTGCCTTTGGATCAAAGGTAGGGTGGAGAAGCTGATCAAGAGAAGCTGGTTCTACTCTTAAAACTGCTTCTTTTTTATCAATTAGTTTTTCATTTACCATGTCAACAGCAATGTTCACTGCTGCCAGTGCAGTTCTTTTACCTGTTCTTGTCTGGAGCATCCAGAGTTGCTCATTCTGGATTGTAAATTCTATATCTTGCATGTCTCTATAGTGTTTTTCGAGCTTCATGTATACATCAACAAGCTGCTGATAAGCCTTTGGCATATACTCTTCCAGAGAGGGATACTTTTCCTTTCTTTCCTTTTCTGATATTCCGTTTTCTTTTGCCCACTTTTGAGATCCCTTTATTGTAATTTGCTGAGGGGTTCTAATTCCAGCAACTACATCCTCCCCTTGAGCATTTACCAGGTATTCGCCAAAGAATGTCTTTTCGCCAGTGGAAGGGTCGCGGGTAAAAGCAACACCTGTAGCGCATTTGTCTCCCATATTGCCAAAAACCATGGATTGAACTGTAACAGCAGTTCCCCATGAATCGTCAAATCCATTGAGCTTTCTGTAAAGAATTGCTCTTTCGTTATTCCATGAGCCAAAGACAGCACCAATTGCACCCCAGAGCTGCTCTTGTGGATCTGTCGGGAAATCTTTTTTTAGTTTGGATTTTATTAAAGCCTTAAATCTCTTAACAAGCTCTTTGAGATCATCAACATTAAGTTCAAGGTCTGATTTGTAGCCTTTACTGTGTTTTATTTTTTCTATTTCTGCTTCAAAGGGATCAATTTCGTCTTTGCCTTGAGGCTTAAGCCCCATTACTATGTCACCATACATCTGTATAAATCTTCTGTATGAGTCCCATGCAAAGCGTTCATTACCTGTTTTCTTGATAATACCTTTAATGGTTTCATCGTTTAATCCAAGGTTTAGAACTGTGTCCATCATTCCTGGCATGGAAACCCTTGCACCAGAACGAACAGAAACAAGCAGAGGATTTTCTGGATCACCAAAAACAGCACCCATTATTTTTTCAACTTTTTTTAAAGCAGCCTCAACTTCCTTTGCAAGGCCATCAGGGAACTGTCTGTTGTTTTTATAATACTCTGTACAGACTTCTGTTGTAATTGTAAATCCTGCAGGAACAGGAACACCGATGTTTGACATTTCAGCAAGCCCTGCTCCTTTTCCGCCAAGGAGATTTTTCATTTCTGCACTTCCCTCAGCAGAACCCCCGCCAAAGCTGTAAACTCTTTTTGCCATCGAATTTACTCTCCTTAAATTTTTAAATGATTATTTTCTAAGTTTAAGAAACCTCAATGCTATTGAAGGCACTGAGGTTAAAAATAAATAAAAGCTAACAAAAAAGCTATTTCCAGAAAAATATAGAGCAAAAACAGCTTTCGAACTTTCAAAAAACCCTTAAGACCTTTACAAAATCCCTTTTTGATCTCCTTAGAAGATCAAAAGAATTAACATAAGCTATTTTTTGTAAAGGCTTTTTTGTATGTTAAAAAATAGTAATAGGTAATTAAAAAGTCAAAAAATATTTTATTAAATTGTTAAATTTTAGCAGTAATTATTCCTGAATATAACTTTTAAATAGAGTATTTTTATTTTATAAGAAGTTAAGGAATAAATGCTGAAATTTTGGTGACTTTTTATATTAATTATGCATGAATAAAGTTTTTTTATGATAGTGGGGTAATATCTTTTTAGATAGGCATAAGAGCCATTTTATTAAAATTAGTAGACTTTTTTATAAACTAAATATAATTTAGGCCAATTGAGCTTTTTGCCGAAAATTATTAAATAAATATATGAGTGAGCTTAAAGATTACATATTAGCAGATATGAGCAAGGAGGAGCTTGAAAGGCTTGTCTTTGATTTTCAGAATCTCATAGAAATAGGTATTAGCCTTTCTTCCAATCTTGAGTTTTCAAGCCTTGTGGAGTCAATTCTCTATATCTGTATTGGCCAGATGCTTGTAGATAAGGTGGCTATGTTTCTCCATGTAAATCTTGATAATGAGGATCTGAATTTATACATGGAAAGGGGCTTTAATATAAATCAGGAGTGGAAGATTCCAGAAAAATCTGCAATGCTGCAGTATTTTTATAAAAAAAGCGATATAATTGTTGGTGATATAATTGAAGAACTGATGGGTGAAGATGAAGAGACTGCTGAATTATTTTCAATTCTAAAACCAGAAATTGTTATTCCTCTTTTTTCAAAGAATGCTCTCAATGGCCTTATTTTTATGTCCAGGAAGATAATGGAAACTCCTTATACAGCAAAAGATATTTTGTTCTTAGAGAAGCTATCTAAATTTGCATCTATAGCAGTTGAGAACTCTCGCCTTTATAGAATGGCAACAATTGATAGGATGACAGGTTTATTTATACATCACTATTTTAAAGAGAGGCTTGCAGAGGAATTAAAAAGGGCAGAGAGGAATAAGAAGGATTTAACTCTTCTCATGTTAGATATAGATCATTTCAAAAGAGTAAATGATACCTATGGTCATCTCAATGGAGATACTGTTTTGAAGATTATAGCCTCAATTATACATCAAAATATACGAGTCTTTGACATGGCCTCAAGGTATGGCGGGGAGGAGTTTGCAGTAATACTTACAGATACAGATGAAGAGCTTGGCCTAAAGATTGCCGAAAGGCTCAGGGCAAAGGTGGAAGAGGCAGACTTCGATTTAAATGGAACAAAAATAAAGGTGACCATAAGTATAGGCGTTGCACAGTTTAATCCAGAGGTGGATGACTCTGCAGATAGCATCATTGCCAGGGCAGATATGGCTTTGTATCAGGCAAAAAATACAGGACGCAATAGAGTCTGCTGTAATAGTAAAGATTGTAGAAGTAAATAAGCAGCAAAATGTTCATCTTGAGGTAATAAATGCAGGGAAGGGAATTTTCAAAAGAAGAGCCTCTTAAAAGAATAAAGGAATTGCTGGATGTGCTTTTGGCAGATAGAAATAACAAAGCTGCTCATATAGCTTTAGCAATGGAACTTGCAAGAATAGGAAAATATGAAAGGTCGATTAAATTTTTTTCCAGTGCTCTTTCAATAGAAGAGGATTATCTTTCATTATATAATCTTGGATCGCTATATTATAAGCTTGAAGATTTTAAAAATGCAATAATATGCCTTGAAAGATCTAAGTCTTTGAATCCATCATTTGTTATGAGCTATTTAGTTCTTGGCCTTTCCTATAGCAGGAGAGGAGATTTAAAAGCAGCTAAGATGAATTTTATTCAGGCTCTTATGAAAGATCCATCCAATAGAGTGGCCCTCACAGGGCTTAGTATTCTTTTTCACAACAGCGGTAGATATCTGGAATCGATGAATCTTTTGAGTAAAATTCCTGCAACTGCCAATATCAATGAAAGACTTTTGAGGCTTAAATCTGAAATCTTTTTTGTCTCCGGGAATTTTTTGAAATGCAAAGAGGAGTTAAAAAATCTAAAAAAAGTTTCGGATAGGTTTAAAAGTTATGATGCCTTTGTGAGATCTGTGCCTGTTGCAATATATGATGATAAGTTTGGGACACTGGAAGATAAAATCTCAAGACTACAGCTGGAGAGTAAAACAAATCGTGAATCAATGATTAAATTGAGCTTGCTTCATCTGTTTACAGGGAATACAGATGAAGCAATAGATTGTCTCTTTGAGGCAAGAGGGGTTTAGCTATCCTTTTTTGATTTTGAATATACTAAAAATTTTATCTATAAGAGAAGTCTTTTTCTTTTCTGGAATTATCTCCTTGTTGACTACAAAAGTTTCTCCATATTTTTCCTGATAGTATTTCATCCTATCATCAAGGGATGCCTTCTTTATGGGTTTTTGGGAGCTTTGTTTTTTAGCAACAGGAGTTCCTTTTGACTTAGTAGTTTTTTTGATAATATCTTTTTTTGCCGCAGGCCTGCTCTTCTGTGATTTTTCATCTTGTATATATGTTTTTTCTTTTTTAGCAATGGCCTTTGTTTTCTTTTTAGCTGTATCAGCTCTTTTCGGAGAGGCAGACTTGCTGCGAGATATAAAGTTTTTAACAAATTCATCAGTGGTAAGATCCTCTGCCAATAGATCATCCTCTGGCCACTCAACAGGAATTTTCATCTTGATGTAAGATTCAATATATGGAAGACTGTATACGTATTTTTCACATGCAAGGGTAATGGCAAGACCTGATTTGCCAGCACGGGCGGTTCTGCCAATGCGATGAACATAATTTTCGTAATCTTCAGGGAGATCATAGTTTACAACTAAATCTAAATCATCAATGTGAAGTCCTCTGGCTGCAACATCTGTGGCAACAAGATATTTTAATTTGCCGGATTTTATATCTTCTATTATTCTCATTCGCTTTTTTTGAGGTAGATCGCCAATGATGTAATTACAGTTATATCCATTGGCAGTCAGTGATGCTGCAATTCTTACCACCTCATGCTTTGTATTGGCAAAAATAAGAACATTACCTGGATTGTGCTTTTTTAAAAGTCCAAGGAGAAGTTTCATCTTTTCATTTGTGCCTATATGATATAAGGTCTGTCTTATTTTATCAACAGTGATTTGATCCCCAGACATGTTGATTTCAATAGCCTCGTTCATGAATTCCCATGCAAGGTTTTTTACTCTTGTGCTTAATGTTGCGCTAAATAGCATTGAAAGCCTTCTGGAGGAGGGAGGGAGTTTTCTGAGAATCATTTTTATGTCTGGATAAAATCCCATATCAAACATGCGATCAGCTTCGTCAATTACAAGAATTGAAAAATCAGAGAAAAGGATCTTACCGCTTTGCGCAAAATCAAGAAGCCTTCCAGGGGTTGCAATTACAATATCTACACCTTCACGCAGAGCCTCTTCCTGTTTATCGTATCCAATTCCTCCAAAAAAACTTGCTGTCTTAAGATCTGTAAAGGTGCCTAAGATCTTAGATTCTTTTTCTATTTGCAACACCAATTCCCTTGTTGGGGCAAGTATTAAGGCTTTTCTATTTTTAAAATCATCTCTGGCAAGGAGCATCTGGAATATAGTTATTAAAAAAGCAGCGGTCTTCCCTGTTCCAGTCTGTGATTGAACCAATACATCCTTCCCTTTAAGCGAGTGTTTAAAGGTTTCCTCCTGGACCTCTGTGCAGTCCTTAAATCCTGCTGATTCAATTCCCTTTAGAAGTTTTTCATCAAGTCCCAGTTCTATAAATTTCATTTTTTAATTAAACTCCTGATATATGCGTTTTTTAGAACAAATGAGATGTTCCTGTGTGAATTTGGATAAAAGGATTTTAAAATTTAACTTTTATAAAGATTTTTGTCATAAAATTTCAACAAACATTTTTCACTTGCTATTTAAACCTTGACTTTTTGTCAAATTTAGTCCAACAAAGAGGTATAAATAAAGAGATAAAATCTCTTTTATAAGTATAAGTTAGAATTTTGGCTTAACTTGCAATGTTAATTTAATAAAATTATATTATAAGGTCAAGATGAATATTTTTTTTGAGAACATTATAAATTCACTCCTTGGCATGTCTGATCTATGGATCTATGCTTTTTTGTTTATCAGTGCAGTTGTTGAAAATTTAGTCCCTCCTATTCCAGGTGATACAATAACCGCCTTTGGAGCTTTTCTTGTTGCCATAGGGAAACTTAATTTTTTTATGGTTCTTCTTGTTACAACAGTGGGCAGCTCTCTTGGGTTTACTATTCTCTTTGGGTTTGGGCTATTTTTGGGAAGAGAATTTTTTATAGAGAAGGATTACAGGTATTTTTCTGCAAAAAGCATTATCTCTGCTGAGGAGTGGTTTCGAAAATACGGTTATTATGTTGTTGCTCTAAATCGTTTTTTCCCTGGTATAAGATCTGTAATATCTCTGGTCTGTGGAATATCCCGCCTTTCTGCTGTGAGGGTCTTTCTCCTGTGCTCTTTGAGTTCTTTAATCTGGAACTTTATATGGATTTATGTGGGATATTCCCTCGGAAGCAATTGGCAGATAGTCAAAGCCAGGTTTGAGTTTATAATCAGGAGTTACAACATGGCTGCTGGGATTCTTATAATTCTTATTGTGGCCGCTCTTATAATCAGATATTTTTATAAAAAAAGAAAATAATTTTTCAGCATTTATTTCTTAACTTCTTTTAAAATAAAAATACTCTATTATCCCCCATCCGAAGGCTTCGGGGATAATATTTTCTTCATTTTACAGTAAAAAGTATATTCAGGAATAATTACTGATAATTTTTTTAAAAAAATCGTTAAAAAAGCACTTAAAAATTTGACTATTTGCTAAAAAGCTTATATATTATATATATAAAGTTTTAACAGGAGAAAAAACATGAAAGCAAATAACAATGACCATAAAGAAGTTGATATTAAAGTAAAGATGGATAAATGCACAATAGCTCCCCACCCTGAGATGGTAAGGAACTATGATGCAGATGAGCCATGTGAAATGGAATAACTTCTTCTCATAAAAACCTCCTTAAATGATTTTTAAAAGCCGTTTTTACGGCTTTTTTTCTAAGGAGTTGTCCTTGTCTTTGAAAGACATAAAAATATTGACAGATGTGGAAAACATTTTAAACTTTCTTAAATATTAAAACATGGAGTTTGTAAATGGAGATTTTTCCCCATCCAAATGGGCCTTTTTTGGTTAATACTTATTTGATTGTAAATAATGGGAAGGCTATAATTATAGATCCAGGTGCTGGGGTTAAACCTATTGTTAATAAGATAGCAGTGGATGGCCTTTCGCTTGAGGCAATAATTGCTACTCATGGCCATATTGATCATGTAGATGGGGTTAATGTTGTAAAAGAAAAGTTTGATGTCCCTTTTTATGCCAATGAAAAAGACCTTGAATTGATAGAGACTGTCCAGATGCAAGCGCGGATGTTTGGTGTAAAGGACCCTGGCAGAATAATTATAGATAGAAACCTTCCATGCGAGGGGCTGTTGAATATTGCTGGCCTTGACCTTGAACTGCTTTATACACCTGGCCATTCAAAGGGATCTGTTTCAATAAAAATAGGTGAGACGCTTTTTTCCGGGGATACGCTTTTTAATTTTTCCATAGGTAGAACAGATCTCCCTGGAGGAGATTACGAAGAGCTCATCAATTCTATAAAGACAAAAATATTTACTTTAACTGAATCAACAGTTGTCCTCTCTGGTCATGGACCTAAGACAACTGTTGGAAGAGAAAGAAAGATGAATCCTTTTTTTAGCTAAAGATCTAAAAAGCTGCTATGGCTTCATCTATTGAATTATAGAGCTTTATTACAGAGGTCACCTTTGTAAGCTCCAGCACCTTTTTAACCTCATCATTGGGACAGGCAAGCTTTAGCTGAGATTTTAGAAGTTGATTTATATTTAAGAAAATGCCAATTCCAGTGCTTGTTATAAGCTTTACCTCAGAGAGATCTATAACCATTTTTTTGATGGAGCGCTCTACTATAGCTTGCTGTATCTTTTCTTTCAATTCAGGGACATCAAGGGTATGTACTTCCCTCATGGCAATTTTTACAATAAAGAGCCCATTTCCCTTTTCCTCAAGATTTATCATGACTTACCAACCCCAAAAAATTTTTAATAAAATAAATAATATTCTTGCAATATTATTGTCATTAAAAAAAACAATCAGTCAATCAATTTTTAGTCATTATCTGCATATTATGAGTAAAATGTATGCAGGTGCTTTTTTTATTTTGTGAAATATCTTTATATTATAGACTTGACTAATAATAACTTATTCATATTATTAACTCTGTTTTGAAAGTTTCCAAAGTCAGTTATTTTTTTTGACCTTAAACTCTAATTGAATCAGATATGGTAAAATGAGCCTGATTGATAATTTAAAAAAGAGCAATATTCTTATTAAACCAGTGGCAAAAAACCGCTGGGGTTTGCTTGAAGAGATGATAGAGCTTGCAACAAAGAATAAGGATATCGCAGCCGAAGACTCAGAAGCGATAAAAAGCGCCCTTATAGAAAGGGAAAAGTCAATGAGCACAGGGATCGGCAATGGAGTTGCAATTCCTCATTGCTCTACAGATAGGGTTAAAGATATTGTTGCTGTGATGGCAATCTGCTCAAAGGGGATTGACTTTGATGCAATTGACAATGAGCCTGTAAAAATTGTTATTCTTCTTATTACTCCAAAGGATAAACTGAGTCAGCATATTAAGACTCTGGCAAATATTGCAAAGATGATGAGCGATGCAGATCTTAGAGAAAAGTTAGTAAATCTTAAAACCCCTGATGCTGTTTTGAAGATTTTGAAAGATTATCAGATACAATAGGTTATGGAAAATCTTACCCGCATTTTAGATAGCAAAAATCTAAGCGAAGATGAACTGATTCAGGAAATATCTTTAAGGCCCTCTCGTTTGAGCGAATTTATAGGTCAAAAGAAGGTTACTGAGAATCTCAAGATATTTATTGAATCTGCAAAAATAAGAAATAAGCCCCTTGATCACATTTTGCTTTCTGGACCGCCGGGTTTGGGGAAGACAACTCTTGCATTTATAATCGCCCAAGAGCTGGGAGTAAATATCAAAGCTACATCAGCACCTGTAATAGAAAAGGCTGGAGACCTGGCCTCAATTCTCACTGGTCTTGAAGAAAACGATGTGTTGTTTATAGATGAGATACACAGGTTGTCTCCGGCAATTGAAGAGATCTTATACCCTGCTATGGAGGATCGTTCTATAGACATAATTATAGGTCAGGGGGTAGGTGCAAAGAGCATTAAACTAAACCTTGCTCCATTTACTCTTGTGGCTGCAACTACAAGAACTGGCCTGTTGACCTCTGCCTTAAGGGATCGCTTTGGTATACCTCTTCGTCTTAATTACTATGAGCCAGAAGAGCTCAGGATAATTGCAATGAGAACATCTAATATAATGGGCATAAAGATTGATGATGATGCAGCTCTTGAGATTGCAAAGAGATCCAGAAGAACACCGCGAATTGTAAATAGGATTGTGCGAAGAGTGGCTGATTTTTCTGTTGTTAGAAAAAAAGACAAGATTGATCTGGAAATAACAAAATATGCCCTTGAACAGCTGGATATTGATGAGCTTGGCCTTGATGAAATGGACAGACGCATATTGTTATCAATTATTGAGAAATACAATGGCGGACCTGTGGGGCTAAAAACTATAGCTATCTCTGTTGGAGAAGAGACAGATACAATTGAAGATTATTATGAGCCTTTTCTTGTCCAGAGCGGTTTGCTAAAGAGAACCTCCAGAGGCAGGATGGTTACCTTAAATGCCTATAAGCATCTTGGACTAAAATGCAATGGCATTTTGCTTGATGAGGAACCATCCCTTTTTGATGATTAAGAAATTATTTTTACATATACCTCTCTACTTCTTGGGCCGTCAAACTCGCAAAAGAAAATCCCCTGCCATGTGCCAAGTTTTAATTTTCCCTTCTCAATAAGCACAAAGCATGAGCATCCTATGAGGCTTGATTTGATATGAGCAGGGGAGTTTCCTTCGCAGTGATTAAATCGCACTGATTCTAAATCCAGATGTCTCAGGCCTTTAAGTATATCTGAAGCAACATCAGGATCCGCATTTTCATTGATTGTAATCCCAGCGGTTGTATGAGGGGTATATATGTAGCATATCCCCTCTTTGACTCCTTCCAGTTCAACTACTTTACGGATTTCATTGGTTATGCTTATAAATTCTTCCCTGTGAGTTGATTTTATGCTTAAATGATGAATCATTTTTCTCCCTTAAACTCTCCATCAACAAATTTACCCTTATATGCAATTGTCCCATCAGGCCTGTAAACAGTTCCCTGTCCATGGAATTTTCCATCTTTAAATTCACCTATATATTTGAATTTTCCCTGTTTTATATATGTTCCCTTTCCATGGAATTTGCCTTTTTTGAATTCTCCTTCGTAGATGTTCCCCTCGGGATCTGTATGTTTTCCCTTGCCATCAAGGAGGTCATTAAGAAATTGTCCTTCAAAAATATTTCCATTTATAAAATTTATCTTACCCTTGCCGTTTAACTTTCCATTTTTAAACTCACCACTGTAGCTGTTACCCTGTTCATCTTTAAAAAAACCCTGGCCACACATCTTGCTATCTTTAAATTCACCCTCATAGATAGCGCCATTTTTGAATATGGCCTTTCCCTTTCCATTGAGTTTGCCATCTTTAAATTGACCAATAAAGATATCCCCTGTTGCATCTTTAAATTCACCATTGCCAAGGGGTTTGCCCTTTACAAAACTTCCTTTAAAGGAAGAACCATTGCTGTATGTAATTTCACCTTCCCCATCAAAGAGATCCTCTTTAAACATGCCACTATATTTTGTAGCGTTACTAAAGATGAATTCTCCTTTGCCATGTTTTTTACCTTGTTTGAACTCCCCTGTATATCTGTCACCATTTGCAGAAATTACTGTTCCAGTGCCATCAAGTAGATTGTCTTTATATGTGCCCTCTGCTACATTTCCATTTTTGTATGTAACTTTTCCCTGGCCATTGAGCTTTCCATCTGAGAATTCACCTTCGTATTTATCTCCCTTTGGGTCAGTGTATACACCTTTGCCAGTCATCTTGCTATCTTTAAATTCACCTTCATAGATTGCTTTATTTACAAAGATGAATTTACCCTTTCCATTTTTACAATCTCCCTCAACACAATCGCCAAAGGCAATGGAAAATGATGTTGCAGTGTAAATAAGAATTAAAAGAAATTTAAGCCTCATAGTTTTCTCCTTATCATTTATAGGTTATCTCTTGCAGATTAGATATTTGTTTAATCTTTATAGCGATAAGGTAGATCAAATATTATGAAAAAGCAATAAATTTATTTCTAACTGTAGCATCTGTGGGCTTTTCCATTTTTATGACATAAATTTGAATCATTGATTTTATTTTGGGTAGATCTTTGGTGCTATTTTTGAGGCTTTCAGTGTTAATCTGGTATTTTTATATTTATTTTGGCTTTATTATATTTTTTTGGTCGTTATTTTGTTGTAAATTTTGATTTTGGTAAATTTTTTTAAGTTTTGGTAAAAAATAGTTGAATTTTATGTAGTTATTGCTATTATCTGTTTATTAGATGACCAGTAGATCGGTTTTGTTAAAAATGAAACCGATTAGACGGTTTTTAGAAAATATATAAAAGCACTAAATGTCCTGATGTAAATACCTGGGCATTAAAAATTTTTTGGGGGACAAACAATATGAAGAGGAAACTTTTGTTAGCACCACTTATGGGACTATTGCTTTTAGTTAGTTCCAATCTCTTTGCAAATAGTGTTGATTATAGCACTGCACAGAGCGCATCATTTCTAATGATGGCAACACGTCAGGCAGCAACAGATGCTGCAGATATTCTTGCTTATAACCCTGCAGGTATAGCTTTAATGGTTCCTGGACTTCACATAAGTGTGAATAACCAGTATTACGTTATGAAATATGAGGAGACCTTTAAGGGTTCTGGTATTGATGAGAAGTATAAAGATGATAGACCAATACCTATTTTCCCCAATGTTTATGCTGTCTATAACATGGGAAAGGTTGGTAGCGGCAATCTTGCCTTTGGACTTAAGGCTGGTGTAATTGGTGGCGGCGGATATCTTGACTGGAATGGAACAACTGGAACAGCCTTTGCAGCAGCAAATACTGCAAAAGGAATATCATCTTTGAATCCAGGATTAGCAACTACAGCTACAAGAACAGACATTGAGCAGGATGTATCAAGTGTTTACTATGGCTTTGGTGGAGCTGTGGCATACTCCATGCTTGATGATAGGTTTAGCCTGAGCCTTGGAGGTCAGTATATATATGCACAAAAGACAGCGGAGACAACTGGCAAGCTTTATTTTAACACTGCGGCCTTTGGAGGAGAGTGGAATCTTGACATTGATTCTAAATTTGATTGCGATGCAAAGGGCTATAGCCTTATATTTGGATTAGACGTAAGGCCAGTGGATAAGCTTACTCTATCTTTAAGCTATGAAACAGAGGCTGACCTTAAATTTAAATACAATCAGGATAGAGATAAGGTCACTGCCTCAACTTTGCTAAATAACCCCACCTTGGGGCCGCTGACTGGTCAGAATGTTGTTGATGGAGCAGCAGCTACATTGCAGGGTAAACTCAATAAGGAAGGTGAGGAGGAGAATTTCAATCTTCCAGCCATTGCAAGGATGGGTGCAGAGTATGCTTTTACTCCTGCTTTGACAATGGCAATTGGTGGTGAGCTCTTCTTTGTTCATGACATGGATTACAATGGAGTTGAGGAGTATTTTCAAAAACTCGGTTGGGAGCTTAATGTTGGTGGGATATATGCTATTATTCCATCTAAGCTTAAAGTTGGCCTTGGAGTTACATTGGCAGATGTTGGCTCAAAGGATTCTCTCTTTGATTCAGAAGATGAGATGGCTGCTATGGGTGCCAATAACTGGTCAACTCACATACTCATGGGAAGCTGCGGTATAGTATATACTATTATGCAGGATCTTGATCTTGTTGTTGGATATTCTTATCTTGTAACCTATGATGGCCCAGAAAAGGGAACCACTCCTTCTGGTTATGAGGTTTCTTATGATAGAACTGTTCAAAATATTGCTATTGGGGTTAATTATAAAGTATTTTAAGTTTGTGTTTGATAATAGCTTCTCCAGGATTTATAAATGTCAGGATTGTTTTGATAGAGGCTGCCTTTGGGCAGCTTTTTTTTTGCAAAAGACGTAATTATTTTAAAGAATAACACACAGGATTGGGAAATTTAAAAATATAAAATTGGGTTGTGTAGCCTCAGACTAAGTAAAAAAGCGAAAAATATTTGACTCCACCTAATTATTCTTGCACTCTATATATGATTTATTATATAAATAACAAATTTGAACTATGGAGACAAATAGTATGGCAGAAAATCTCTATGAATTTTACAGGGAAAAATGTGAAACCTACTCTGATAGGATTATGTTTAGAAATCTCAATATGACCTACAATGATGTATGGGAGGTTGCTCTGTATCGTGCTGCATTTTTGCAAAGTGAGGGATACAAACAGGGAGATGTTATTGCACTTCTTGCAAAGAGTAATGAAGAGTGGATTATTAGTTACATGGCAATAAATATGATTGGAGCTATTGTCCTTCCTCTTGATATAAATCTATCACAGGCAAATCATTCTGAAATGATAAAAAAGGTTAAAGCAAAAGCTGTATTTATCTCCGATGAGTTCAAAGGCGCTATCAAGAGAACAAAGACCTATTCTGTTTCTTTAAACTCTTCCCTTGAAAAAAAGAAAAAATTCAAGGCTCCAAAGGTTAAGTCAGAGGACATTGCAACTTATCTTTTTACCTCGGGAACAACCGGGAAACCAAAGATAGTTATGCTTACACATAAAAATATAATTTCCACAGCTGAGAGCACCTCTCTTGTTTCTTATATGTCTCCAAATGATGTCATGCTCTGCATTTTACCTCTCTATCACGTCTATGCCCTTGATGCATGCTTTGTTGGCCCCTTTGCTCATGGTGGCTCTTTTGTATATCAGACTTCTCTTAAAGGGCCTGATATTATGAAAAGCCTTGCTGAGCATCCTATAACAATTTTTCCTGCAGCTCCTATCTTGTGGGAAATGTTCATGGACGGTATTTTGAAGAAGGTTAAGGGTGAATCTGCCTTTAAGTATAAGCTTTTTACCTTTTTCCTTGAGTATGGGACTCTTTTGCGCTCTCTGGGGTTTGGATTTATAGTTAACAAAATTTTTGATCCAATACATGAGGTTTTTGGCCGCAGTCATAGATTTTTTATAAGTGGTGGTGCTCCTTTGAAGGATAAATATCGCAGATACTATAAGAGCATGGGTTTTACACTTATTGAGGGTTATGGCCTTACAGAAACAACAGGTCCTATTACTCTCCCTGATGTAAGGAACAATATTGTAGGCTCTGTTGGTAAACCAACTCCAGGTAATGAGGCTAAAATTAAAAATATAAATGAAGATGGAATAGGTCAGCTATGGCTTAGAGGTGACTCTGTTATGCCAGGATATTATGATAATGAAGAGGCAAACAGAGAGGTCTTTGACCAGGAGGGCTTTTTTAATACTGGTGACCTTGCCCGTATGGATAGGGATGGTAACATTTTTATTACTGGCAGAGAGAAAAATGTAATAGTGCTTTCCTCTGGTAAAAATGTATATCCTGAGGAGCTTGAGTCCTATTATAAAAAATCTTCAGAGATTGAAGAGATTGCTGTTTTTGGTTTGAATAAAAATGGAGAGGAAAAGGTCTATGCTGTAATTGTTCCAAAGGATAAAAGTGATCAAAGTTTTGAAAAGATTAGAGGAGAACTCCATAGGCTCAATAAGGGTTTGCCTTCTTATAAGATTGTTACTGATTTTGCAATTTCCTTTGATAAACTGCCTGTTAACTCTGCACGAAAGATTGTTTATCGTGAGGTTATTGAACTGCTCAAGCAGGGTGTTTACATGGAGCATGAAAATGATAGCGCTGTTTTAAGGGATCTTTTGACTCCTACAACTGCTGTTGAGGAAGAGATAATTGATGCACTCAAAAAATTTCTAAAAAAAGATAAGATTTATGCAAAACAAACTCTTGCTGATTTTGGAATAGACTCTCTTGGACTTGTGCAGCTTGTTGTTCAGCTTGAGGAGGCTTTATCTGTTTCAATAGATATTGAAAAGGTTAAAGCTTTGCAAACTATGGATGAGCTCTTACAATACCTTGTAGGTCTTGAAAAGACAGAGGGCGCTTCTCTGAAGGAGAGGCTCTTTGAAAGTGAAATAACAGAAAAACCTCTACCCTTCTTTAATCCTATTTTGTATTTCTGGATAGGCCTTGTAAAACTCATGTGTAAATTTTTATATAGAGTGGAGCTTATAAATCCAGAGAAACTGGATATTAACAACAATATCATTCTGGCAAATCACTCCTCTTATTTTGATATTCCATGGCTTATAGGGATTATGAAGATTAAGGATATTAAAAATACCTATGCCATTGGTAAAAAAGAGGTCTCTGGAATCAGGTATATATTCCATGGTATGCCTGTTATCTGGGTTGATTACAATAAAAATACCAATGAGGTTTTTAAGCGCAGTGCTGATCTCTTGCGTCAGAATAAGTCAATCATGGTTTTCCCTGAAGGAAAGAGAACTGAAGATGGCAAGTTGCAGGAATTCAAATTGGGCTCTGCATATCTTGCTAAGAATATAAACAAAGAGATTATACCAATTACAATCAATGGGACATACGATATATGGCCTCCTCACAAGACCTTTCCAAAGATATGGACAAGGATGAGAGGCACAATAGTTGTTGGTGATAAGATAAATCCTGCAAACTATAAAACTCCTGAGGCTTTGATGAAAAAGATTCGGCAGGAAATAGAAAAGGGATTGCAGCCTGAGTTAAATAAAAAATAATTCTTGCTCTTTATTCCTGTAATTTTATTTTTTGACACAAGAGGTGCTTTATGGCACCTCTTAGTTTATTATAAAAATATAAAAGCTTATGAATAAAATGGCGGAGACTGGTATGAATTCTCTTTATGATTATTACACAGAGGTTTGCAGCAGATACAGCGATAATATACTTTTTACTACAGGGCTTACATACAGAGATACCTATAAGCTCATTGAGGAGAGAGGCGCTTTTTTGCAAAAGAAAGGCTATGGCAAGGGTGATGTCCTTGCTATCTTATCCCCAAACTCCATTGATATGTGTATTACCTTTATGGCGATTACTGCTATTGGTGCAATAGTTTTACCTCTTGATCCAAATCTTGATAAAAATAATTACCACCACATGATTAAAAAAGCACAAGCTAAAGCCCTCTGGACAACTGTTGACTTTAAGGGAATTTTTTCTGAAATTCCTATTTATGATATATCACTTTCTACAAATATGGAAAGAGAAGGGAAGATAAAAAATCCAAACTGCTGCGAAGAGGATATTTCTTCATTGTTCTTTACCTCAGGGACAACAGGAGAGCCAAAAATAGTTCAGCTTACTCAGGGGAACCTTTTTAAGACTGCCTTTGCCAATGCGCATTTTTGCAAAACGACCAGTGAGGACATGATTTTGTCACTCCTGCCTCTCTTTCATGCCTATGGGCTTATTGCTGCTTTTCTTGGTCCAATGGCTCATGGTAGCTCTATCTGCCTGCAACCTTCTTTAAAAGGTCCTGATATTTTAAAAAGTCTTGCGGAAAATCCTATAACCTTTTTCCCTGCTGTGCCTTTGTTATGGGAACTCATAATGGATGGAATTATAAACAAGGTTAAGCTTGAGTCTAAATGGAAGTTCAGGCTTTTTATGTTTTTTCTTGAGTATGGGATATTTTTTAGAAAAGTGGGATTAAAGTTTATTCCAGATATGATCTTTAAACCTGTTAAAAAGGCCTTTGGTCCAAAGATGCGCATAATGGTAAGCGGTGGTGCTCCCTTAAAAAGGATTTATGCTAAATACTATCTTAGCATGGGATTGCCTTTGATTCAGGGTTATGGCTTATCTGAGACTACTGGTCCTATTACAATTGCAAATTATAACAAAATAAAAATAGGCTCCATTGGCAAGGTCTTAGAAGGCAATGAGGTTAAAATTCATAATATAAATAGCGATGGAATTGGGGAGCTTTGCTTTAAAGGTATAAATGTAATGCCTGGTTATTTTAATAATCCGCAAAAAAATGATGAGGTCTTTGATAGTGAGGGATTTTTTCACACAGGGGATCTTGGACGTATAGATAAGGATGGGGAGATCTTTATAACAGGAAGAATTAAAAATGTCATAGTGCTCCCGTCAGGTAAAAATGTATATCCAGAGGAGCTTGAGTCTTATTACAAGAGCTCTTCACTCATTCAAGAAATAGCTGTCTTTGGACTTGACACAGAGGAAGGTGAAAGAGTCTTTGCAGTAATTGTTCCTTCCATAAAAAATGATTCTGCTTATTCTCTTGTAAAGGATGAGTTGAATCGTCTCAATAAGGGATTGCCAACATATAAAATGGTAACAGCCTTTGCTGTTTCGCTGGAGCCTCTGCCTGTAAATAGCACAAGGAAAATTTTATATGACAAAGTAAGAGAAAACCTCCTCAATGGACTTTACATGACAGGTGAGGATGATACTGCTGCACTGGTTACAGAGTTATTGCCTCAGTCCCCTGCTGAAGAGCATGTTATCAATATACTTAAAGATAGATTCAAAAGGGATAAAATCTTTGCAAGGGAAACCATGAGCGATATGGGAGTTGATTCTCTTGGACTGATAGATCTACTCGCTCACCTTGAAGAGAAGCTTAATGTTACAATAGATCTCTCAAGAATGAAGCAGATTCAGACTATGGATGAATTGCTCATTTATCTTATGTCGCTGGAGGAAAAGGAAGGTGAGGGTATTGACCGCAAACTCTTTGAAAGTGAGATTGTTCAAAGACCCTTACCCTTTTTTAATCCTTTATATAATGCCTTTATTGCCATATTTTCTGCTATCTCTAAATTCTTCTGGCATTTCGAGGTTAAAAATCCAGAAAACCTAAAATTTGACAATAGTATAATTTCAGCAAATCATACATCCTATCTTGATATGGTATGGCTTGCTGTGGCTACTCCTATTAAGTATCGCAAGTTTGTCTATGTTGCAGGAAGTGCTGATCTTAAGCTCTTGAGATATGGATTCCCTTTTCTCCCTGTTATCTGGGTTGATAAAAATAACACCCTGGATGTAATAAAAAGAAGTGCTGATATTTTAAGGCAAGGCTATAATCTTATTATATTTCCAGAGGGTGGGAGAACCTCTACAGGTAAGATGATGGAATTTAAAATTGGTGCTGCCTTTATTGCCAAAAATCTTAACAAAAAAATTATTCCTGTGACCATAAATGGGGCTTATGATATATGGTCAAGGCATAGTTTTTTGCCTAAATTTGATAAAAGGCTTAAAGGAAATATTGTTGTTGGAGAGGCAATTGATCCTTTAGATTTTAAAAGCGTTCAGGATTTAAATGATGCTTTAAAGGAGAGGATTGCCTCAAATTTAGAGGATCTCAATAACACAGGGTGGTTTTTATGAAAAAGATATCTTCGGTTTTTATTTCAGGGCTTGGTGCCATAGGAGCTCTCTATGCTTCAATTTTATATAAATTTGACAGAAAGAGCTTATTCATTATTGCTGATAAGGAACGCATTGAAAAGTATAAAAGGGAAAAGATAAAAATTAACAATGAAGAGTATGACTTTAATTTTGTAAATCCCTCTGAAAGCACTCAAAAGGCAGATCTTATACTCATTGCTGTAAAGCACTATTCTCTGCTTGAGTCTATTCGGGATATTAAAAATTTTGTTGGAGAAAATACTATAATTCTTTCCCTTCTTAATGGAATAACAAGTGAGGAGATAATCTCTGAGTATTATGGTAAGGAAAATATTTTACGTTCCTTTGTTGTTGGAACAGATGCTGTCAGAGAAGGCACATCTATTAAATTTACCAACCCAGGGAGAATCGTCTTTGGCTCTGACAGAGACAGCAGAGATGAGAAGGTCTGGGTTGTTAAGGAATTTTTTGAACAAAGCGGTATTCCCTATGTGATACCAGAGAATATTGTAAGAGAGCAGTGGTGGAAGTTTATGATGAACGTTGCCGTTAATCAGGTTTCTGCTATACTGCGTGCACCCTATGGCGTTTTTCAACAAGTGGATGAGGCCAAAGAGCTTTTGCGCATGGCATCGCTGGAGGTTTTGCAAATAGCAAGGCGTAAAGGAATTGAGCTTTCTGAAAAGGATATAGATCATCACCTGGAGATTATAGGATCTCTTGCCCCATCTGGTAAAACATCAATGCTGCAGGATATAGAGGCTGGTAGAAAAACAGAGGTGGAGATTTTTTCTGGCGCAGTTATTGAATTGGGTAGAGAACTGGGAGTCCCTACTCCAATTAATAATATGCTTTTTAATATGATTAAAACTCTTGAGAAAACCTCTGTTTATTAATTATTAATTCAACTCAAGGTTTTCGGCAAAGGCTATTCTTCTCTTAATTGAAGGATGGCTATAGAGAAAAAATTCAATAGCTGGGTGAGGTTCCTTATCTGCAAGATTCAGGTTTGCCAGTTTTTCCATAGCTGATATAAAAGATTCTTTATCTCCTGTTATCCTCACTGCATACTCATCTGCCTGAAACTCATAGCGTCTTGATATATAATTTGTCAGAGGCATTATAAAAACTCCTGCCACTGTTATATAAAGCATGAGTATTGGTAAGGATTCAAGGGCATATATACTTTCAATTCCCATTGCCTCAACTGTAAGGCTGTGAAGTCTGGCGCAGATAAAGAGAGTTATAAATATCACCGCAGTGCTTAATATTAGATTTTTAATAATATGCTTGTGCTTGTAGTGACCAGCCTCATGGGCAAAGACAATAGCTATCTCTGCAGGAGTAAAATCATTGATAAGAGTATCACTGAGTATAATTCTTTTGCTCTTTCCAATACCTGTGAAACCTGCATTGGCCTTTTTTGTATCTTTACTCATATTAAAAGAGAATATCCCTGATATGGAGATATTTGCCTTTGATAGAACCTCAGTAATTTTTTCTTTTATCTCACCATCCTCAAGCTTTTTGAATTTATAAAATAGTGGAAAGATGAGAACAGGAGCAAGGCGTGCAAGAACTATAGAAAATATGACAAGAAAACTTGCAAAGTAAAGCCACCAGAGATGACCGGATTTTTTTATAAAAAAATAAAAAACAAGTGCCACAGGAAGGCCTATTGCAATTGTCAAAAGAAGTGATTTTAGTTTTTCCCATAGCCATGCAAAAAAAGTTTGATTTGATAGGTTAAATCTATGTTCGATTATAAAGGAACCATAAAAGTCCAGAGGTATGCCAAAGATCGAAAAAAACAATCCTGTATAAAAAGCAAAGATTAAAAAGTTTATATAATCCTTTGATGTTATAGAAGATATATCTGCAAAAAAATGTGAAAGCCCTGAAAAAGCAAGGATTGCAAGCAAAAGTATATCAAGGACAATATCTATAATGGACAATCGGGTTTTTATTTTATTATAAGTCTTTTCTTTTGTTTCTTCCATGTGTTCCTCTGAGCTCGTAGTATTAAAATGTTTTTGATAGAAAGAAGAATTATTCAGCTAAAAAAGGCTGTCAAGATTTTTGCAGTGACTTTTGTAGAAATATTTATGCCTTAGCTTTTTAATCTAAAAATATTATCGCTAAGTTTTATTATGCCTAAATAGTCCAGATAGCTTTTTTCGGAAAACTCTTTATATTTTTTAAAATAGTCTACATGTATCGGCAATAATTCCAGATCGCTCCTTAGAATTTTATGAGTATTAAAAAGCCTTTTAAAAAGCCAGTTTATAATATCACTGTTTAATAAAGCTGCAAGATCTTTTGTAGATATTCCAATATTTTCAGGTATTAGTAGGTTTGCGCTGTTTAGAATGACTCTTTGTTTATCATCATAGGCAAAGCATAAATCAGAGGAGATAAATCTGTAGATTAATTTTTCCTTTGCCATGTAAAGATCCATCGGTGCCACCTGTTGAAATTTGCTGAAGTCACTGGGAATAAAGGTGGAGGGCATTTTAATTTCATTTTTTAAAATGTCAGTTCCCTTATAAACAGGTATGTAGCCATCGCTATAGCATTTTTTACAAAACCTTTTGTTATTTCCAGTGACAATCCCCAACCCCCATTTAGCCTTTTGAGAAAGGGTGATGTGTTTGATTGAGTAGAGTCTATCAATTACCTTAAAGTCATCTTCATTTATCCAGAAGTTAAATATTTTTTTTGGATTGTTTATAAAGCAAGATTGATTTAGAGTAGATATGGAGTCCTTATGGATACATTGAATTTTATTTTCTGCGATGGGCCTTTGATTTTTGATAATAATAGCCTGAGCCTTTGTCATAAGTCCCTTAAAAGCTCTTCCATAGTCAATGATGTAAAGTATTTTTTTTTGGAGCACCTTGCCTCTCATATCCTCATAGGCGGCTATGTTAAAAAAGGCCTCTTGCAATAAAAAGCCTAAGGTGCCAGATTTTTTGAGTATTTCAAAGCATGCAGCTATGAATATAGAGCTTGTATCAAGACTGTCACCACAATCAAAGATTTTACCATATTTTTTCTTTTCGTCTTTTTTCATCTTTTTTCCCCAGGGGGGATTTGTAAAAATCAGATCAAAGGTTATTCCTTCGGCTTTCAATCGCTGGCAATGTTCAAGAAAGTCCCCGACTATTATATTGGGTGATTCAAATTCTGTTTCTTGATAAATGCGGTTTTTGGTTATGGTCACAGCGTTTTCATCTGTGTCAAAGCCATAGATGTTTTCTGGTGGGATCCCAAGTCTAATAGCCTCTATTATAAAATTTCCTGAACCACAGCAGGGATCCAGAAATTTCAGGTGAGGCTTTATTTTGATTTTGCGAATCATGTCTCTTGCGATGGTCGATGGTGTATAGTAAATCCCCTCACGGTTTCTATATGATGCAGAGAGAGATTTTTCATACTCAATGCCTATTTCTTCATCGGCAAAGTTTTGTATGAGGAAATCTATTTTCCTTGTTATTTCTTTATAGTTGTTGTCGACTTTGAATAGCTTGTTTGCCCGTGAGGTGAGTTTTTCCACTCCAGCAATATTTTCCATAAATTGATCAAAGGATGTTTGAGTTATTGTTTTTTTATCTGGAGAGATTAAATACCCACTTTTGATCCAGTTGCGTATGGTATCTGTTGATACACTGGCAATATCGGCCGCCTCATTAATGGTTAATGTTACTATATCTGAGCTAAAAGTTTTTGAGGTCTCCATATAAAGTTTATGTTTTTTAAATTTTTCAACATGATGCTTGCTTTGAAACTTAAGCACCATGTTGAAAGTTTATATTTACGCTATGAGCTCTCTGCCCATTTTAAAGGCTTTGATGTTTTGCTCAAGGGCACTTTCCTTGACAAATTTTGAAATTGACTCTTCCCAATCCTTGATGGTAAAATCAAGGAAACGTGAAAGGCATCCAAGCATTACAACATTGAGAGCTCTTTTGGTTCCTACCTCTTTCAGAATTTCCCCTGTGTCTACTATTATGGTATTTGGGAAATTGTTTTTTAACCAGCTTTCTATGTCAGAGGGATATTCCATCGCTCCTATTTCCACAGGCGCTGGGTTTATTTGTTCTCTATTTATTATGAGCACTGAGTTTTTGTTTAGATATTCAAGCTTCCTCATTGCCTCGAGCAATTCAAGACACAGGATATAGTCAGCCCCAGCCTTTGGTATGAGTGGAGAGCTAACCTCTGTTCCAAAGCGAACATGGCATTCTACGCTTCCACCGCGCTGAGCCATTCCATGAACTTCTGATTCCTTAACATCGAATCCATTTTTCAGGGCAACATCCATTAAAATTTTGCTTACTAGTATAACTCCCTGACCACCAACTCCTGCAAATATGACATTCTTCATAGATTCCTCACTTTTTCAGAATACACTTTCTTTTTGTAATAATAACAGATGGTTCCTTTGCTGCAACTTCTTCTTTGATTACTTTTTCAAGAAGCTCTGCATCGCGGGGATCAACAACTGTTACTCTCTTCACTCCACAGGCCTTTGCCATCATCTCAAGGTCAAGCTCAAAGGTCTCTTCTCCCATAAGGGTTTTACCTGTTGCAGGATTTTCCTGATGCCCGGTCATGGCAGTAGCTCTATTATCCATTATGATGACAGTGCCAGTTCCTTTGTTATAGACAAGATCAATCAAAGGAGTGATCCCTGAGTGAATGAATGTAGAATCACCTATAACTGCAACTGAGTTTCGAGCCATCTCATCGCCTCTGGCTTTTTCAAATCCCAGGTGCATTCCAATGCTTGCACCCATACAGCCCTGGGAGTGCATTGCAGAATATGGAGGAAGCACTCCTAAGGTATAGCATCCAATGTCTCCATTTACAACAAGGTCCAGCTTTTTCAAAATATTAAAGACAAAGCCATGGGGGCATCCTGCGCAAAGCTTTGGAGGCCGAGGAGGAATAACTCCCTGATAAGCAGGTAGAGGTGATTCAATATTTTTGCCATTAAGGGCTTTATCTACTATTTCTGGGGTGAGCTCTCCACATAGAGGTATTATCTCTTTGCCCTTAACTTTAAAACCAAGGGATTTTACATAATCTTCAATAAAAGGATCAAGCTCTTCTACAACATAAAGTTCCTCAACCTGAGAGGCAAATTCTTTTATGAGATCATCTGGCAGAGGCCAAACCATTCCTATTTTTAGTATTGAGTCTTCACTGCAAACCTCTTTGACATATTGGTATGCCACTCCATTTGCTATGATTCCTCGCTTTTTGTTTTTCCATTCAATAAAATTTAGGCCGCTTGTTGTAGAATATTCCTTTAGCTTTATTATTTGTTCTTCTATAAATACATGCCTGGGACGAGCATGTGCAGGGATCATTACGTATTTTTTCGGATCCCTTACAAAATCCTTTAGAGGGATATTTTGCTTTTCTTCAAGATTTACTATCCCCTGAGAATGGGCTACTCTGGTTGTTATTCTGACAATAACCGGTCTGTCAAATTTTTCTGATATGTCAAAGGCAAGCTTTGTAAATTCCTTAGCCTCAGATGGAGAGCTGGCATCTAACATCGGAACCTTTGCGGCCCGTGCAAGGTGCCTGTTGTCCTGTTCATTTTGAGAACTCCATGCCCCGGGATCGTCAGCATTGATAATCACAAGTCCACCATTTACACCAGTGTAAGAGAATGTAAAAAGAGGATCTGCTGCAACGTTTAATCCCACGTGTTTCATTGTTGCAAGAGCTCTTGCACCTGCCACAGATGCCCCTGCTGCAACCTCTAAAGCAACCTTCTCGTTTGGAGACCATTGAGCCTTAATATCTCTGTATTTGAAGGCTATTGTCTCAAGTATCTCTGTGCTTGGAGTTCCCGGATAACCTGCTGCAACGTGGCATCCTGCTTCCCATGCACCTCTTGCAATGGCTTCATTGCCTAACATTATTTCTTTTTTCATTTATTCTCTCCAATTATATCTATCTTTCTTACAATGTTGTATCCACTATCAATAAGTGCCTTTTTGGCAGCTTCAATATCTTCAAATCTAAAGATCATAACAGCCTTTCCCTCTCTCTTTTCTGTAAAGGCATACATGTATTCTATGTTGAGATTCATCTTGGCAAAGGCATCAAGAGCTTTGTATAGAGAGCCAGGTCTGTCGTCTATTTCTATGGCAAGAACATCCGTTGTGGAGCAGGTAATATTGTTTTCTTTTAAAACCCTGTATCCCTTTTCTGGATCGTTTACAATCATCCTGAGAATTCCAAAATCAGATGTTTCTGCAATTGTAAGGGTTATTATGTTGATGTTTTCATCAGCCAGAACCTTTAAGACTCTTTGCAGATGCCCGGGTTTGTTTGCTACAAAAGCGGAAAGTTGTGTGACATTCATACCTGCCTCCTTTAGCTTAGTTTTCTTCTATCAATTACTCTCACAGCCTTGCCTTCACTTCGTGGAATTGTCTGAGGTTCCACCAGTGTTATCTTGGCCGAAATTCCAAGAATGCTTCTGAATCTGTCTGTAATATGCTTTGTAAGATTGTTGAGGACCTTTATTTCATCAGAGAATACCTTCTCATTTACCTCAACCATTACCTCAATATCATCCATGGAACCTTTTCTGTCAACTATGATCTGATAGTGAGGTTCAATGCCTGGAACTTCCATAAGAACAGCCTCCACCTGACTTGGAAATACATTGACTCCCCGGATGATGAGCATATCGTCAGATCTGCCAGTAACCTTTTCCATCTTTATAAGAGTTCTTCCGCATTTGCAACTATCATGATAGAGCCTTGTTATATCTCTTGAACGATATCGTATTCCAGGGAAAGCCTCTTTTGTAAGAGATGTATATACAATCTCGCCCTTTTCTCCTTCAGGAAGCACCTCTCCTGTTTCTGGATCTATAATCTCTACATAGAAATGATCCTCAAATACATGGAGACCTGATTTTTCGCTGCATTCACAGGATACACCAGGGCCAATTACCTCGCTTAATCCATAAATATCGTAAGCGTCGATTTTTAGGCGCTTCTCAATCTCCTGACGCATAGCCTCTGTCCATGGCTCTGCACCAAAAACCCCGATGCGCAATCTGGTCTCTTCTATTTTGAAGTCTGGCATGTTCTTCTCAATATAGTCTGCAATATTAAGAGCATAAGATGGAGTGCATGCTATAACTGTTGTTCCAAAATCCTTAATTAGCATAAGTTGCCGAGGGGTATTCCCCCCAGAGATTGGAACTGTAAGTGCACCTAATTTCTCTGAGCCATAGTGAAGCCCAAGTCCTCCAGTAAAGAGCCCATAACCATAGGCAACCTGAATAATGTCCTTTTCTGTAACTCCATAGGATGCAAGGGAACGAGCAACAACCTCTGAGAAGACCTCAATATCGTTTTTGGTGTAGCCAACAACAGTAGCATTCCCTGTTGTGCCAGAGGAGGCATGCACTCTAACCACTTTGCTTAGAGGCACAGCAAATAATCCATAAGGATAGTGGTCTCTCATGTCCTGCTTTGTGAGGAAAGGGATGCGTCTCATATCATCAAGGCTTTTTAGCTGATCAGGATGAAAGCCTGCCTCGTCAAATTTTTTCTTATAAAAAGGAACATTATCATAAGCATGTCTGACAGACCATTTAAGCCTCTCAAGCTGCAATTCTTTCATCTTTTTTTCTGGCATAGTTTCAATTTCTTTGTTAAACATTTATCATGTACTCCTTGGGCGATAAAAATTTTACAGATAAAGGCTTTTTGCCTTAATCTTTGTGGACAACAAAAAACCTTCTCGCTGATTTGAGAAGGTAATTTAAAAATTAACAATAAAAATTACAATAATAAAAATTTGTAAAGTTTGTTTTTTGTTGCCGACTTCTTAGCCGGTGATTTTATTAAGGAGCTGCTCTATGTACTCATCAAGGTTGCCTACAAGCTCCATTATTTCATATTCAAGTATATCTGCAAGGCTTATCATGTCATTGCTTTCGATAATATCCATAGTTTCATTTAGCATTGTCTGAAGATCCCTATTTTTTTCTTCAAGGCTAATGCCATCTATTATAATATCTGCAAGATTAATGTCAAAAACAGGAGCAACCTGATAGCAGGTTCTTGTATAGAAAAACATGAAATCTATAAATCTGAAAAGCTCTTCCATACCCTGATTGTCATGGCCAGTTTGATATGAAACAGCAGCCTTTTCCAGAATGTTTTTTTGTTCTGGAAGATTTTTTAGAATTTCTTTGAGGGAGTTTATTAAAACATCAGGAGAATCAATGCTCTCAATTACGAGACGTTTCATTTCTTCACTTACAAGGAACATGGCCAGTATTTCTTTTAGATCTGTAAATAGATCCTCTTCAATATCGATTTCTCCAGTATCCTCCATCTCGGAAAGAAATGTGAGAATTCTATGCTTGAGTTCATCCAGCTTTTTAAGATACTGAGCAACGTTTTTGTCACGAAATTTAATCTCAGCGGGATCCATTTTAAGAAGATGGGAAACACTCTCAAAAACTTCCTGCAACCATTCAATTCCAGAGACTATATCCTCAAGCTCATCATCATCCATCGCATTATCCTCAAGGTTGCTCAAAAAATCTACAACCCTATCGCAATAAACTATAGCTTCATTTACAGTGTCATAGACAACATCGGCCCGTGACTGAACAAGGCAGTTTAAGACCTTGATCTCCTCAATGGCAGTTAGAGGTGCATCCTCAAGGGAGTATTCTTTGCCATCAATCTCAACTCCAGCAAGTATCAGATTTTTTTGATTTATCCACTCAGCAAGAGAATTTATTACATCCCTTACAGTCTTTTCATTTTCAAGTAAAATCTCTACAGGATAATTGTTGATCCTTACTTCCATTTATTCCTCCGAATATTATAAATCGCCTTTTGCCTATGACACAAAAATGAATATAGAGCCATTAATTGTGCTTATTACATTATAATAAAGAATTAAATTATCTTCAAGTTTTTGGCAAGCTTTTCTTTGAGTATTATTTTTGAAACAGTAAATTTTTATTTTTCGGCATCAGAGTTATTTCCCATCTGGCTTTTCATCCAATTTTGCTGTGCCTTTGCTCCAGAGATGGATTTTTCCATGGTGGCAAATTTTGTTCTTAGCTTTTGTTCATATTGCTTAATGTGATTTTCCAGTTGAGCTATTTTTTCATCTTTGCTTTTAATAGATTGATCCTCAAAATCTATCTTTGTCTGGATTATGTTTTTCCCTGCAGATATATATGGTGAAAGAGTTCTGATAAGAGTAAATGCCATGCCATTATCTATTTTATTGTCACCATCAGTATCGCTTCCAAAAAATTCTTTCACTCCCTCTGGATTTTCAATTATAGCTTTTCTTAAAAGTTCTTCATCGATCTGCAGTTTGCCCTCTTTTATGCTTTCCCAGCTTGAGTTTACCTTTCCTGTGGATACCCCAATTTGAGAAAACATCTTTATTGGGTTTTCGTTTCTGCTGGGGTAGCTTGCTCCTATAGCAGTTTTGAGAGAGTTTTCAAGGCGTATGATTGTCATATCTCCCATAAAAAGACCGCTTTCTTGAAGCTTCTCTGATTCACCTGGCTTATCAACCTTTACAGCCTTTGTTAGTGCTTTGTGAAGTTCAAGATATTTGTTATAGGTGTCTACAAACTCTTTTATCTTTTGAATTGGCTTGTCAATGTCTGGCTCAACCTTTAACTCGACAGGAGACTCTGATCTATTTTTTAGGTTTAAGGTAAGTCCTTTTACTACATCAGTCAGTCCATCATTTTGTTCCCTCTCAATCTCGATTCCATCAATTTTGACTTTTGCGTTTTCTGCCTTTGCTATTATATTTTTTAACTCAAAATCTCCTTTCTGTTTTATAACTGTATATAGAGATGTATCTGCAAAAGTAGCTGTTCCGTCATTGCAATAAAAGACAATACTCTTTATCTCTTTGCCTTCCAGATCCTTTCCTACTGGAATTTCCTGATTTTTAGCAGAGTCCTTTTCAAGGGTATAAAATTTTTCAATTTTTTTGTCATTGTCCAGTGCAATTACTCCAATTCCAGTAATTGAATCAAACTTCATCTCCTCTTTTTTTGATAGTGGTCTTATCCGTGAGATATTATAACTTTTTAGTTTTATACCTTTGACATTGATCTCTTCTTCTGGCCCAGTTTCTATTTTAAGAGGAACCTGCTCCTCTTCTTCTTTGGAGTAAGAAAAATTAAATTTAAGAGTTGTTTCTTTTTTGACAGGGAATTTTGCAGGTAATTCATACTCCTGCCATAGAAGTCCCTTTATTTTTAATTCCTTCCCAGTTTTATCTATATCAAGGACCCCGTTTTGCTCAATGGGCTTTTTTTCTCCCTCATAAGAGGAGAAGAATTTTCGATCAAAGACAAGAGGGTTTTCTTCTTTTGATGAGATCTTTTCCCCATTTATCAGTCCAGCGGCTCTAAGCAGTTCCTCTGAGCCATTGACTATAATCTGTCCCTTTTTGCCTGGGACCTTTGATGTTATTGAAATTATATAGTTGGTGCCATCTGTGTTGATGTAGTCTGTATTTACAATCTCCTCAGCCTCTTCTTTTATTGCTTCGTTTAGAGATTTAAGTCCACCTCCCTTGAAGGATATTTTCTTTTCAATATCCTTTACAGTTATTGTGAATTTCCCTGCTGGAAGTTTTTTATCAGGGGGCAGGGGATCTGTAGAGATTTTATGGTTTGATGCCAGTTGTAAAACTTCTATTTTTGTCGAGCCTGAATCTGCATGTTTAGAAGCAGTTGCCTCAATCACAGAGGGATCAGAAGATATAGCTTTTTTTTCATCATAGGCTGCTCTGAATCCATAGAGCTCCCGCGCCTTTGCGTCAAGTTCCTTAAGCTGTGAACTCAATTTGCGGAGAGCTTCCTTTTTTTGATTATTGAGGACCTTGTCTCTCTGCAATTGCTTTATAGGCTGGGACTCAACCTCAATCAGTTTATTAATAATGGAATCAGTATCGACCCCAGATGCTACTCCACCCATTGTAAAAGGCATTGAAAACCTCCCTTACTATTAAGAGAACTTAGCTTTTAAAGACATAATTCCCTTAATATATAAGTTATCGGTAGTATATGAAAAAATAATAAGCAAAAGGTATCAAAACAAATTTTTTCTTTGGTGTTTTTTTGTGGTCAAAAAGGTATCGTGCGGAAATTTTAATTTCTGCATAAAAATTTGGGCAAAGAATTATTAAGCAGCTAAATTGTTGCTTAATTTTAATTAGTTGAGATAATTATCGAGATTCATCAACAAATAATCCCATTGACTCTTGAAAATGTTCAAGAAGCTTTAGAGAGTATTTTGAAGGAATTTCGCTTATTACCTCATTTGTGTCCTTATCAATAAACTTGATGATCACCTTATTGGTTTTATCATCAAGTGCAAACTGAACCTTTTCGTTAAAGTTTATAACAAGCCTGTTTAAGGCTGCAACTGCTGATTTTATATCCTCAGGCTTAAGGTTTGTTTGCTTATTTTCTTCAGCTTTCACCCCCACGGGTTTTCGTGAGTTGTTTTGAAGTTGTAAAGCCATTTGGTTGTTGAAGCTTTCAACAATATTCATTACGTTCATGACTTACCTCCTTGTGGTTTTTAAATTTTAATCCTCCCTTATTAAAATTTTTAAAAAAAGATTGGCCCTCTTCCCGGGCTCCCACTCCGGAAAGAGGAGTTCCCAATGCCGCACTGCCCGGCTGGGAACAAAATTTGATTCTCATTCTATTAACTTCATTATTAGCTTTGGCTTAAAATTAGCCTGAGCCAGCATCGCAGTACCAGTTTGAACGAGAATCTGGTCCCTTGTAAAATTAACCATCTCAGCCGCCATGTCAACATCGCGGATCCTTGAATCTGCAGCCATCATATTCTCATAAGAGAGAGCAAGAGCCTTTATGGTGTTTTCGAGCCTATTATAATATGCTCCCAGATCTGCTCTTTGCCTGTTCAGTTTCTCCAGGGCTGTATCTACAAAGCCTATCATGGAGTTTGCCTGCCCTACAGTTGAGATAGATCTCTTTACACCATTCTCAATGAGATTCAATGCCCTTGCATTGATGGTTGTGATGTAGACCCTGATCCGCTGATTGCTATTTGCACCAACCTGGAAGAACATGCTGGCAGTCTTACTCTTCCTTGAAAAAGCTCCTGTCAGCATCTTCAACCTGTTAAATTCAGCAGATGTAGCAATACGGTCCACCTCATCAATAAGTTGAGATACCTCAACCTGAATCTGCATTCTGTCGCTATTGGAATAAATTCCATTAGCAGACTGAACAGCCAGCGACCTTATACGCTGCATAATATCATTAAGCTGCTGAAAAGCCCCCTCTGCCACCTGTATGAATGAAAGCCCGTTCTGTGCGTTTTTTTCGGCCTGGATGAGTCCATTGATCTGGGTTCTCATCTTTTCTGATACAGCAAGACCGGAAGCGTCATCACCTGCACGGTTGATCATTTCACCAGATGCGAGCTTTTCAATAGACTTGTCCATCCTTGCAGCAACATTCTGCATCTGCCTGTTTGCAAACACGGCGCTCATGTTATGATTGATTCTCATGTTAACCCTCCCTTGGTTTTTTCCAATTCCCACACTGTCTTTTTATGGGGAATGGGTTTTTCGGATAAGCATCATGCCTCATCCGGGGCTTAAAAGCCCGAAGGTTTTCTCCTTATTGAGGTTGCAGGACTGCCCAGTATCCTGACAACTTATGGCGCCGAAAATTCCGGCAACCAGTAATGCCCTCCCGACATTACAGGCTGCCGGAATAAATGGCAAGTTTCAGGAATGAACAGCCCGCCCCTCTGAGGGAGGGTCGGGACTGGTTAATTTTCAAAGAACGAGGTTTACTCGTAACTTCTTCCACTGTATTACGGTTTTTTTATATTGAACCAAGCAATCTCAGAATAGACTGATTCTGGATATTAGCCTGAGCAAGCATCGATGTGCCGCTTTGAACAAGGACCTGATCCTTGGTGAAGTTCACCATCTCTTCAGCCATGTCAGCATCTCTTATTCGGGACTCAGATGCCTGAATATTTTCATAGGCAGTCATAAGCCCTTTTGCAGCAAAGTCGAGCCTGTTGTAGTAAGCTCCAAGATCAGCTCTCTGCTTGGATAATCTCTGCAGTGCTTCATCGAGAACTCCAATTGCCTGGTTTGCACCTTCAGGAGTTTCAAGCGATAGAGTAACCTTTCCTGTAGCATCTTTAAATTTGAAAGATGCAGCAGTCATTGTTCCAATAAACACTCTCTCCCTCTGGTTTTGATTTGCTCCCATGTGAAACCACATGCTTGCCTTTGGATTAACTTTTGAGAACTCGCCCATCAGGATCTTGAATCTGTTAAATTCAGCCTGAGAAGCAGTTCTGTCAACCTCGTCAACAAGAGCCGAAACTTCAACCTGAATGAGCTGTCTATCGCTATTGGAGTAAATTCCGTTTGCAGACTGAACAGCCAGCACTCTGATCCTCTGAATGATCATTGATGTCTGGTTGAGATACCCTTCTGCTGTCTGAACAAAGGACATACCGTCCTCTGTATTTCTTTCCGCCTGTCTGAGGCCATTTATCTGTGTCCTCATTTTTTCAGAAACAGCAAGACCAGAAGCATCATCTCCGGCTTTGTTGATTCTTTCTCCTGATGAGAGCTTTTCCATGCTGGAATTAACTCTCCAGTGAGAAAATTTTAATGTTCTGTTGGCGTTTATCGCACTCATGTTGTGATTAATAACCATTTTACACTCCTTTGTTTTTCTTTTTCTGGCTTCCTTGCCAGACCGCACCTGAAGGCAGTCAGGGACGGCCATACCAGTAAAGGCTGCTATACAACAACCGGGATATTAAAGCTGAAACAAAATGAATCAGCTCCCTTGAGACAAGCAGGGCAGGCAAATCAAACACCATAATACAGTTTTCAAAGAGCAACGAGCAAAAGGGTATAAAAACCCCTACTCGTAATTTCGCAGCCTCTGGTGCTAAAATTTAATCCTATTACAGTAGTTTATGTATAAATATAACTGATTATAATTATTTATTATAAAATATAATGCTAATTTATCCATGTTTTGACAATTATAAAATTTTTCAGTATTTATCCTTAATTTCTTTTAAAATAAAAATACTCTATCTTCCCAGTAGCCGAAGGCAGTGGGGATATTTTCTTGATTTTACAGTAAAAATTATATTTAGGAATAATTACTGAAAATTTTTTAAATTATATTTAACTGAGAAAGAGTCAAGAGCCTGTAATTGTTAAGAGATATAATAAATATTGACACATTCTAAAAAAGGGCTATAGATGGATCTTATTATTTTTGATCTATTTTTATTTTTTAGGTAATTTTATGAGAGAAAAAACCAAATATGTGATCCTTCTTGGCGATGGAATGGCAGATTTGCCTGTGCCGGAGCTTGGCAATAAAACAATTCTTGAATTTGCAAAAACTCCAAATATGGATTTTATGGCAAAAAATGGTATATGCGGCATAACTCAAACTGTGCCTGCGGGAATGTCTCCAGGAAGTGATACAGCTAATCTTTCAGTTTTTGGTTATGATCCTGCTATGTATTATACTGGTAGAGCTCCCCTTGAGGCTCTTAGCATGGATATTGAGCTTGCTGAGGGGGATGTAGCCTTCAGATGCAATATAGTTGATGCCTCTGGTGGTATAATGAATGATTTTACCTCTTCTCACATTGATAGCAGATTTACCAGAATTGTTATAGAAGAATTGGCTCAAAACATTAAGATCAAAGACATTGAGTTTTATCCAGGTGTCTCTTACAGAAATATAGTTGTATGGAGAAATTACCCTTACGATAATATTGCGCAAACAACTCCTCCTCATGATATTCAGACAAAGGAGGTGAGAGAGTTTTTACCCTCTGGAGAAGGCTCTGAGACCTTAAAGGAGATTATGTCTCTATCTGAAGAGATTATCCGCTCCTCTAAAAAAATAATTGATTCAAGAGGTTTATATAAAGGTAATCCTCACTCTGTGTGGTTGTGGGGTGGAGGAAGAAAGCCTTCAATTGAGCCTCTTTCTTCTAAGTATGGAATAACTGGCTATACAATATCAGCTGTTGATCTTATTCATGGTATAGGTAAAGCTGCAGGGCTCTCCCCTTTATTTGTTGAGGGTGCTACGGGTTATCTTGATACAAATTATAAAGGCAAGGTAAATGCCCTTGCAAAGGGTATAGGTGAAAGAGATTTTGTATTTTTGCATGTTGAGGCCCCTGATGAGTCTGGTCATGAGGGCAATATCGAACATAAGCTACAGGCTATTGAAGATTTTGATAGTAAGGTAGTTGGCCCTGTCCTTGAGATTATGAGTAAATATCCCTCTTTTAGAATTTTACTTATGCCAGATCATCCAACCCCTGTAAAGGTGCGAACTCACACAGGAGACCCTGTGCTCTTTTGTATTTTTTCTGATGAAAACTCATTTATGGAAGAGAGGATTAAGTTTGCTGCCAGATCTTTTGATGAGCAAAGTGCATCACAGACCTCTCTTTTTGTTTCAAAGGCCTGCAATCTCTTGCCCATTATGATAAATGGGAAGCTATCTTAAAACAGGGAGGTTTATGCTTAATGAAAAAATCTGCAATTATAGGACTTGCTCTTTTGGTGATTTTAATTATAATCTCTGGAGTCTTTTTTTTCACCAGAGGGGATTCTCTTAAAAAGGGAATTAATGAATACGAAAGTGGTGATTATGTTGAGGCCATTGAGATCTTTAATAGGCTTATTCCTTATTCAAATTATGATGACTCTGAGAAGATCTATTTTTATAGATGCAAGGCTCTCAATGGACTTATTGACGAACTTGAAGAGGATTATGACGATGAACTAAGAGATATGGCCCTTGAGAATAAAGACAAGCCCGCTTACGAGAAGGCTGCAAATAAGATTCAATCAAAACTAAATAAGATTAATTCCCGCATTGGAAGTGATCTTGTTATAGTACCTGGGCAAAAGAAAAGCTCAATTGCCTCACGTGGTCTGTTTTATAATGAGTTTTTTGCGAAGTATAAGGGTAGCCAGTTTCTCGAAGAATTGGATTTTTTTGAACTAAAGAAGAATAAAATTCATGACGGCACAAGGATCTTTGAACATATCTCTTCTTTCTATGATAGATATCCTAATTCAATTTACACACCTCAAATTGTTTCCATGATTTTTGATGCAATTAGAGAGGCAACTGTTGTCCCTCTGACACTGCAGGATAGGGTAAAGAATATTATAATAAATTTTGCAGTGAGGTATCCCTCAAGCCAGGAGGTCTCCAGAATTTATATATCCTCCGGTGATAGTGTCAATCTGAGAAATTCTCCAGGAACAAATAGCGCTATTACCGGGAAGACTGTGAAAGATGAACTCCTCATCCAACTTGAAAAGTCTATGGATACAATGCAGGTTGGTGATACAAGGGACTACTGGTATAGGGTTGCAACTCTTCGTGGTGTAAGTGGATGGATCTTTGGTAAGTTCTTGTCTCCTATTGATATTCAAAAATTTACCATAGCGCAAGGGGAGGAGATCTGGAGCCTTAATGATAATTTTTCTTCATGGAGCGATTCAAATACACCGGAAAACTGGTCTCATATTATGGGTGGCGATGCCTCTGCTGTTAATTTTCGTAGAAATGAAAGTGGGAACACTATTGTATATAATTCAAAGGGAATAGCTGTGACAGGGCTTTTTAGAAGGTGTGCAGTTTCTAAGAATTTTTCTGTTGCCCTTAAAGCAAGGTTTATCTCTGGAAATCCAATTGTCATATTGTCTTATGTCTTTGATAGCAATAACTCCTTTAGCATATCCCTTGATCAGGACAAGGTTGATATTAATGGAAGAAGTATTCCTTTAAATGGAACTCAGTGGCACATATTTGAGATCTCATCAAGCGATGGAAGGTTTGCAAGCTTTTCTGTTGATGGTGAGCTCCTTGCAGGCAGAGTTCCTCCTGCAAGCAATTCTCCCTTGAAAGAAAAGGGGCTTTATCTCCTTTATCAGACTGCTGGTGCTTCTACAGCCTGCGAGGTTGAATTTGTAAGGCTTCGATAACTTAAAGTTTAAAAATAAATAATTTGCCGGACTCCCTGTCTTCTTTCAGTCCGGCAAGACCTTGCTTTTCAAGCTCTTTTGCAGCTTTTATTATATCAGCAACTCTTGCATCTGTTAGAGTTGAGATCTCTTCTAAACTTTTTGGAAGTGAGGTAATGGAGTTTAGTATTTTGCTTTGGAGTTCCTCTGAGACCCTGTAGTGATTTGTTTTTTTATCTTGAGCTTTTGCTATAATCTTTGAAGGAAGTGGTGCAAAAAATTCTTTTATCTCCTGCAGCCTATTCATCCTTGCCTCTGTGACCCATTTTTCGGCAGAATCCCTGTCAAGGCTATTTATGTGAATTTCATCAGGGTTGATTTTGATAGATGCTTCTTTTAAAAGTTTTAGTTCAGATTCCGTATCGTTTAATCCCTCTATTATAAATATTTCTAAAAAAATTTTTCCTTTATATTCTTTGCGCAGTGCAATCAATCCTTCAATTATCTGCTCTGGTGTTACTCCCTTTGCTGGTCTAAGCATTTTTTCAAAAACCTGACTGCTTACAGCATCAAGGGATGGGAATATCATATCTGCCTGAGATATTTTTTTTCTTATCTCTGGCATATATAGCAGTGTGCTGTTTGTTAATACTGCTACTTTGTATTGGCTATATTTTGATTTTAGATGGTTTATGAAGATGTCTATAGATTTGTTTAAAGTTGGCTCTCCAGATCCTGAAAATGTTATAACATCCAGATCTGGAGATCTTTGAAGAAAACTATCCAGCTCCTCTATAACATCACCTACAGGAACATAGTCTTTTATCTCTGTGGTGAGATCTGTTGTTCTTCCACATTCACAATATACGCAGTTCAGGGAACAAAGCTTATATGGGACAATATCTACTCCAAGGGATTTCCCAAGCCTTCGTGATTTTACAGGCCCAAATATGTATTTCATTTTTACTTAATTCCCTTTTAATTCTATATCTATTCCTATGGAAATGTGTCTGTCTAATTTTTCGCAGAATATATTCATCTCTTTAAGTTTTGAAAGCAATGGAGCTATTGCTGCCGAATCTTGAGATCTCATTAGGAGCATATTTCTAAGAAAAGGATTTTTTTTGATATTCATAAAGAAAAATGTCTTATCATTAAGAGGAACATTAGAGGTCTGTAGGCTATTTTTTTCAAATGTTTTAGCCTTAAGAGCGTTTTTTATGAGGTTTACATTGTTGCCTGTGTATATTCCTCTTTTGTCAAAGGTCACAAAATATCTTATATTGTTTTGATCAATATACCAGAAGGAGTTTCTACCATCTATTCTCTCTTCTCCAAACTTTTTATTTTTACTATAGCGCCCCTGGACTGAATTTTTGAACTTTTTCCATAGCTCTTCACTTTTTTGAGCATCATCAATTGCCAGAAATATTGCTATATCTCCTATTATACTGCTGCCTGAGTCTATTAGAAATACATTTGTCATGCCACTAAAATATGGGAGTATTTCCTTTTCAAAATCTATTTTTCCCTCATCTTTGATGTTTTTCTTGAAGCTGTTATATGTTTCGCAAAATGGAGCATTGCTCTTGCATAGATTGTTTAAATATTTGTAGTTAAGTGAGATAAATATATATGAATCTGCATTTACATCCAGAGCCTTCTGGTTTTGTCCTGTCTTTAAAAGACCAAGTATCATATCAACATAAGGGTTATCCTCTGCAAACAAAAGAGCCCCTTTCATTTTTAAGGTATTGTCTTCAATTCCAAATCCAGCAGATATATACTCAACAGCATTGAGTATTAATTCAGAGTCATAGGTGTTTTCTGTTGTATCATCAATATTGTCTTTTTGTGTGATGTTAATACTATTGGCAATAGCTGGTGATATATAAATGTTTACATCAAAGTTATTTTTTCCTTCGGCAATATATTTTTTGTATTTTGGATTTAATATAAGAGATCTATTGCGTTCCCTGTGAATATCTATTATTTCTTTTATACAATCATCTGTTGAGGTAATTACAAAATAGTTATTTAGAAAGGCAACATACATATCCTCCTTTAACTCTGTTACTGTTATATCTTTATATTGAACAGAGTGAGGTTCTATCTCTTGAATATAACGCCTGGCTATCTCTATAAATTTTTCTGTAAAGGCTATTCCATTTTTTACAGGTATAAAAAGTGCTATAACCTCTCTGCCTGTATCTTGAGGAAAAATTGCATAGGATAAGGAACGGCCTGTATCTATGCCAAAGCTTTTAAGTGACTCTTCATTTAGGTAATCTATTCCTGTTATATCTTTAAAGGCATCCCTTTGGGAGATTATAGAATCCCTTTCTTCTTCACCAAGAATATGATATATTATATAATTGAAGGATTTAAGGAGCCGCTGAATATTCCGTGTTTTTATAAAAATATAGGCCTTTTCAGGAGTAATTGATTCTGTATCTCCTATTGTTTGACCAAAGGAAATCCCTGATGATAGCAGTAAAATGATAAGTATGAGTTTTATTTTGTGCATGACTTTTCCTTAAGTTTGAGTTTTCTTTTTTTAAGATTATCACAGTGTAGTCAACAGTCAAGATTTTTAAAATTGAAATTATCATAAAAAAATACTTGAAGATTATTATCTTGCATTTAAGCCGTATTAGAGATTTTAACTGCCTTATTGCTTAATTTTAATCAATTCGATTAAAAAGGAGTTTAAGCTTTTAAACTTTTGTAAATAAAATTGTTATGAGGGACTAATGAGCAACATAGAGATAAAAAAGAGCTATGAGGAAATAAATAAAAAAATTAAGGAAGGCAAGGCTGTTGTTGTAACTGCAGAGGAAATGCCAGAGATTGTAAAGTCAGAGGGGGTAAAAAAGGCCTTTGAAAAGGTTGATGTTGTTACTACAGGAACCTTTGGTATAATGTGCTCCTCTGGTGCTTTTCTTAATTTTGGGCATACCAAACCGCGAATGAGAGCCTCGAAAGTTTGGCTTAATGATGTTGAGGCCTATGGTGGAATAGCTGCTGTTGATTGTTATATTGGTGCCACTCAGGTGAGAGACGATGATCCTCTTAATATGGTCCATCCAGGTGCATTTAAATATGGTGGTGGTCATGTTATTGAAGATTTAATTGCAGGTAGGCAGGTAAAACTAAAAGCAAAGAGTTATGGAACTGATTGCTATCCTCTTAAGGAATTTGAAAAGACAATTACAATTAATGATCTGCGCAATGCCATATTGTATAATCCAAGGAATGCCTATCAGAACTATAATGTAGCTGTTAATCTTTCAAAGCGAATAATATATACCTATATGGGAATACTTAAGCCAGAGATGGGCAATATTACCTATTCAAGTGCAGGCCAGCTAAGCCCTCTGCTAAATGATCCCTTTTACTGGACAATAGGGACTGGGACAAAAATTTTTCTTGGTGGCGCTGTTGGGGCTGTGACATGGCATGGGACTCAACATAGCCCTGATGCTATGAGAGATGAAAATGGCATGGTAAGGGAAGGTGCTGGCACAATTGCAGTTTGTGGAGATATGAAACAGATGAGCAGTGATTTTATTCGTGGTGCCTCAATTACAGGATATGGCTGTTCTCTCATGGTTGGGATTGGTATACCTATTCCAATATTGAACGAGGACCTTGCTTTTTTTACAGGCCTCTCTGATAGTGATATTAAGGCTCAGATAATTGATTATGGCATTGATTATCCTGATGGCAATCCCAGATCTCTTGGAGAGGTTACTTATGCTGAGCTTAAATCTGGCTATGTTAATTTTCGTGGTAAAACCATACCTTCTTCTCCTTTGTCGAGTTATCCAAAGGCAAGGCAAATTGCTTTGATACTTAAGGAGTGGGTAAAAAATGGATTTACCATTGGAGTGCCTCAGATCCAGATGCCAACAGTGCCTTTTAGTAAGAAGTAGATGAATTACAAGAGTAGATTTTATAGATCTCAAAGCAGTGAAAGAAATGTTGTTTTTAATGTGAAGCTTGATACAACAGATTTACATATATCTGCCGAGAGGAATCTCTATAATGAAGCCTATTTAAAGGTTCATGAATTGAGAGTGGAGATTGAAAATCACATCAAGGAGAGGGATGAGTTTTTATATTCTCTTAAGCCTCTTAACTATGATGGGAATTTGCATCCTATCATTGTGGATATGTATGAGGCAGGGATGCTTGCAGGAGTTGGACCAATGGCTGCAGTAGCTGGTGCAATTGCAGAATATACAGGCAAGGAGTTGCTTAAATTTTCCAGAGAAGTCATAGTTGAAAATGGTGGTGATACATGGATGAGGCTTTTATCTCCAGCCATTGCAGGGATTTACACTCATAATTTATACTTTAAAGATAAGTTATGGCTCTGGATATCTCCAGAAGAAACTCCATGCTCTCTGTGCACCTCCAGTGGAACTCTTGGTCACTCTCTTAGTTTTGGCAAGGCAGATGCTGTTACGGTAATTGCAGAGAATGGTGCTCTTGCTGATGCTGTTGCTACAGGAGCATGTAATATTGTTCAGGATGAGCATTCCATGGAACATGCTATTGATTATGCAATGTCAATTGAAGGTGTCATGGGATGTGTTATAGTTTATAGAAATGTGTTAGCTGCAAAGGGAAGTGTGGAGTTTTGCTCGCCCTTTGATGAGTGAAATTTATATGCCATGAGGTTTTTATGAAGTCAGTGAATGTTCTTTTGATTTTTAAAAAAGAGATCATGTATAAACCAATAATATACAGGATAGCAAAGGATTTTGATGTTATATTCAATGTCCTTGAGGCAAAGATTTTTCCCAAGCAGGAAGGCCGCATAATTCTTGAACTACGAGGAACTGATGAGCAGATTGATAAAACAGTGAATTATTTTACATCTGAGGGTGTTGAGCTTCAGATCCTTGCAGATATGATAAAAAGGGATGAGACTAAATGCGTTCACTGTGGAGCCTGCACTGCTGTGTGCAGAGTTGATGCTCTCAAGATTAACAGAGAGACCATGGAGGTTGAGTTTTTTCCTGATAAATGTGTTGCCTGTGGTTTATGCAAAATGGCATGTCCAATGGATGCTATGTCTGGCACAGCAATAGACAGAGAGATTTAACTTCTATGAAAGATGGTCAGCTGTTTGAGCATTTTAAAAAGCTTTCCGGGTACTTTATATTTGTTATTGATGAGAGTAATTCTATATTGTGGTACAATGAGTCTGCAAAAAAATTTTTTGGTAAAAGTTTAATGCGGAGTAAACTCCATAGCCTCTTTGAGGTTGATGAGAATTTTTTTCAAAAATCCACTTCTGGTTCAATAAGGAGTAAGATAAAAAAGGGAAAAAGGGAAATTCTCTTTGAGCACAGAATAATATCATCATCGCCTAAGGGCATGCCGTCTCTTAAAATAGTAATCTCCGAAGACAAAACCGATGATTTTATCTTTGAGGATTTCAAGGATTCTCTATTTCATTTTGATTCTCTTATATCTAAGCTTGCACTGGAATCAATTAATATTCCAGCCTCGGATACAGATACTCAGATTGGCAAAATTCTATCTTTGATAAAAAATTTTTCTGCTGCAGATAGGGTTTTTGTGGCAATTATAAAAAATAACGGTTATGTTTATTTTGAGTATGATTGTTGTGATAGTGATTTTACTCCAACAATTGATTGTATTAAAAGCGAGTATCTTCCTTCTGTTCTTAAGAGAATTAAGAAAGATGACATAATTTTAATATCAGATGTTACTAAGATAAAGTATCATTCCAACACCTCTTACAGGGATGTTTTTTCTGATGGTGTAGTTTCTGCTGTGATAATACCATTGGGATTGAATAAATTGAAATTTGGATATCTTGGTTTTGTCTCCAAGAAGAAGATAACTCAACTTACACCTTTTATAGAGGCCATAATTAAAGTATCAGGGGAGCTTATAACAAATCTTTATGAGAAGAAAAAGACCTATGGAAAATACGAAATAGCATCCATGATTGTTTCCAAATCTTCTGGTATGCTTGCTTATTTTGATGCTAATGGTTTTATAAAGTCTACAAGTGAAAGTTTTGATAGCTTTTTTTTGCAAGGCAGCAAAGGAGAAGAGAACATTTTAAATTTTTTTAGCAAGGCTATGGGCAGTGATCCAGGGTCAGATAAATTTTTTTATGATATAAAATCTTCTATGTCAGGCCAGATGGTTAAAACTGAATTCTGGTTTAAAAAGGACGATGATATAAGGCTTATAGAGGCTTCTTTCCATCCTGATTTTGGAGATAATGGAGTTAAGGGAGTTGTTATGAGTGCCTCTGATATTACAGAGAGAGTCCAGCTGGAGACAAAAATTCTTGAGGTTATGCATAATGAAAGAAAGCGGGTTGGTATTTCTTTGCATGATGAACTTGGCCATGATCTCCTTGCTGTTGCCATTAAGTCACGACTTCTTTCTGATAGGCTTCGACCCATATCCACTGAATTATCTTCTGAGATTCTTGACATTGAGAAGAGTATAAGAATATGCATTGATAAGGTGAGGGAATTATCCCATGGTCTTATCCCATATAAAAATTATGGACTTGAATTTACAGAGATGATTGATGCTGTTTCTCTTATTATATCCAAAAATTGCGATGTGAGGTGCATATTTGATATTGATCCAGACATTGATATACAGGATGAACATGTAATAAAGGAATTGTATTACATAATTGAAGAATCTGTAATGAATGCTATAAAACATTCAGGATGTTCTGAGATCAAGATCTCTATGTTTCGCAATAAGGATAATATAACAGTGAGGATATCAGATAACGGTAAGGGATTTTTATTTAGAGAGGGTGATTTAAGTGGTGCAGGTCTTGAAATAATGAAGTATAGAGCAAGGTCAATCAGTGGGACTCTTACTATAAATAAAAATCCTGATGGAGGAACATCGGTTGAATGTAGCTTTCTTTATAAAAAAACAATTAGGGGGGAGCTATGAAAAAAAATAATAATACTAAGATGTCAAGCATTATTATAGTGGATGATCATCCTGTTGTGGCAAGTGGTATTCAACAGCTTATTGATAGAGAGCCAGACATGAAGGTAATTGCCTCTTCTCCTGATGCTGATACAGCTTTGCGACTGATAGAAAAGGATGAACCAGATATCCTTGTGGTTGATATTTCTTTAAAAGGTACAACAAATGGTATAGAGCTTATAAAGGGGCTTAAAAAGAGATACCCTAAGATTAAGTGCATAGTGCTATCAATGCATGACGAGAGTCTTTATGCAGAAAGAGCAATTAAGGCAGGAGCCAGAGGCTATGTAATGAAAAACGATCTCATGGATAACATAATAAAGGCTCTACGCACTGTTATAAAGGGCAATCTTTATTTGAGTGAGGATATGACCTCACGGCTTATACATAATGTTGTGACAAAAAGTTCTGACGATGAATATGCCCTTGTTCAGACTTTAAGTGACAGGGAGTTTGAACTCTTTCGCTATATATCTGAAGGAAAAAAGACAGGTGATATTGCAAAGCTTATGAATATAAGCATAAAGACAGTAGAGGCTCATAAACTCAGGATTAAAACAAAGCTCAATATAGCAAACAGTGCAGAGCTTACCCATTATGCAATAGAGTGGAAACACCGCCGTGGAAGTCTGTAGAGAATAATTTTATAATCTTTTGGAGTGTTTCAATGAGAAAGTTTTTAAGATTACTTTTTCTGATATTGTTTTCTTTATCTGCTATTGCAGCCCAAGATTCACAGCAGCACCTTAGAAAAATTATCTTTTTACCTTTTAATGATTATGCTGATTCCAAAATGAAGTATCTGGAGCATTATATTCCTGAGGTTATGTCAAAAAATTTAAAAAGCACATCAGGATATGAGGCTATTAACCTTCGCTTTAACTCTACACCCCCTAATTATTCCGAAGATTATTTTAATAATAAGGCTTTGATTTTATCTATACTAAAAGATAATCCTGCTGAATTTGCAGTGACAGGAAGATTTCTTGTGCATGAAAAGCAGATCATTATTGAAACAAAAGTTTTTGACTTTGCTGGCAAAGAAATCAGCGCTCCTATTTATGAAGGAATTATTGATGATAGATTTTTATCTTCCATTCAAAATTTTTCTCAACAAAAAGATGAATGGATCAGGATAAATATTCTCAAAGAAAATCCTCTTCAAAGCTCTCTGCCAGAGAGAAAGCATGCTGAAGGTTTGATTGAGTTTTTGAAGGGAATTGGGCTTTCATTTATCAATAATTCCCTGTTGCTTGCTCTTTTTGTGGCTTTGTTTTTTTATTTTGGTGCAGTAATAATGTCCAGGGTTGTTATTTCTATTTTTTCAAGAGTAACTGCAAGAACAAAAACAGAACTTGATGATGAGATTATTGAGCTCTTACAAAGCCCATTAAAGTATATAATAATATTAATAGGTTTTAGAATAGCTCTTTATGTATCTGATATTAAGTCAGAAAGCATAGTTGTTGTAAGTGAGATAATAAACTCACTAATAATGCTTATTGTTGCTTATATACTATCTGGTGTATCCAATGTATTGCTTAAATATTGGGGAGGGAAAGTTGATAACCCGAGGATAAAACATGACCTTGTTCCTCTTTTTAGCAGAGGCATCAGAGTTGTTATTTTCTCTGTGGTTTTCATAATAATACTTTCAAGATTTAATATTGATATTGCGCCTTTTGTTACATCCTTAGGTATTGCCGGATTTGCTATTGGCTTTGCTGTCAAGGACACTCTATCTAATATTATTGGAGGTGTGATACTGATACTTGATAACGCCTTTGTTGTTGGCGATAAGGTTACGATTGATGGAGATACTGGATTTATTACAGAGGTTGGCTTGCGCAATACAAAGATACTTACCTTTGATAATGAAATAATTGTAATCCCCAATGGTGAGTTGATGAACAAAAAATTTAAAAACTTTGTTCAGCCAGATCCACGCATTCGAGTTATTGTAAAATTTTCTGTTGCCTATGGGAGTAATGTAGATAAAGTTAGAGAGGTTGTGGTCTCTGCAATATCTGCTATAGAGGGAATACTTGATGAGCCTGCACCTGTTGCAGAGTTTGTGGAGATGGGGGATTTTTCTTTGAACTTTGTTGCTAAATTTTGGATTCCTGATTTTTCAAAGCAGCATGATAAAAAGTTAGAAGCTACAGATATAATTTATAAGGCGCTAAATGCCCATGGCATAGAAATACCTTTTCCTACAAATACAATTTATCTAAAAAAAAGTTAAAAATTTTTGCCGCTACATCTTTTTGTCATTAAATTATGTTTACCATAATTTAATGGAAGGAGGTAGCTATGTCTTTATCTCAAAATTTAGACTCAAACTGTAATACTGTTGAAAATATTCTGGAAACAGGACTGGCAAGGGAACATGCTGAGTTTCACAATTCTTACAGGGAAGATAAGATTAAAGATGGCATAAGATTTTTGCAGGCTGTATATAAGGATAGAATATCTGTATCTGTTGATGATGTAACAGAGGGCTTTTTAAATAATCTGAAGATTTTAGGGAAAAAGCTATATTTCTTTCTTCTTGCCCTTGAGAGAGATGTAACTCCTGAGGATTACATTAAATATAAATTTGAATTTATACAAAACAACGTTCCGGATGCTAATCCTCATCTGTTTTATCTTGCATGGAATGGGCTCCTTGACAATGACAGTTTCAAGAGGCTGCTTCACCAGAAATTTTCTCTGGCTAAATTTAACGATATTTTAGTTCCCAAAAATATCCCTGCCTTTGGAGCAAGGCATACTCGCTACAGAACAAAACTTGTCCTTGCTATTGAAGACATGCAGATAAATCCAGGTGGGAAGATGCGAACAACTGGCAGGATACTGGATGATGGAAGTGGACTTATTATGCGTGAGGGAATTATATGGTTGAAAAATGGCAAGGGGATCCCTATATTCCCCAATGCCTATGTGCCTATAAATCAAGCTCAGATGATAACAATTCGTCACGGAAAGTCTGTTCATGAGTCAGGTGGAGATAATCCAGAATTTGTAGGATCTGGATACTGGGATCACTGGAAAGATAATAAGAGAATTTCAGGTTCTGTTGGGAACAAGCTCAAGGAGGCTGGTGTTGAATCTGCAAAGGAACTGGGAAGAGATTTTAAGGTTATTGTTGATCTCTTAAAGGAAAGCGGATACCCACTGTGGAATACAGATAGTGATAATTATGTTCAGGTCTATGGAAGTGAGAGTGAAAATACTGAGGAAACAGCCCGTTACTTTTTGCAGGAGGCTGGAATTACCAAGATAAACTTTACTCCCCTTTATGGACTCAATTCTCAGAAGTATGGAGCGCTAACTCATAAATTTAAAAATGATGTATATAAGACCATGCTTGAGATTTATGGACCAAAGATGAAGGGCAGCGATGATGAAAAAAAGAAGGCTGCCAAAGAGCTTTTTAAAAATCGATTTTACCACTTTCCAGAGGGAGAGACTCTCATTGAAGCTGACTGGAGAATTGCCCATTCCTTTGTTGAACTCTTTAAGAGAAATCTTGGCAAAAGAGTTGTCCTTTGCGATCACTCAGGCGCATTGAGAGTTCTGGAGGCAATTATAAGGACGCTTGACTTTGCTGAGTATTCATCTATAAAAGAGGGGCAGGAATCAATTATGGCTATGGTATATCAGCCAGGATACAATGTAAGGTACGACTATCTACAGAAGAAAGGATTTATGTTAAGGGATCGAGGTAAGGCTTAAAAGAATTTAAAATCTGTTTTTAGATCAAGGGAGATGAGAGTCTGAGTGTATTTATAGGAATCCTCAATCTCCCTTGAATAGAGCTTGAACCATTTATGTTTAAGGGATATGCCAAGTATTGAATTGATCTGAAGAGAAAGGCTATTGGCAATTTCTGTTCTCATTTGCAAATTGCTCTGGTCCTGAGCAGAGGAGATAAATGTATCTAATTTAAAAATATAGGCAAGACTGTTTGTAATGTTAAATTTTGCATCCATGATCGTTTCAAAACCATATACTACAGGGCCTTCCTCCTCTTGAATCTGTTTTTCAAAACCGATACCTATTTTGCCATTTAATGTTTTCCAGAAAAGGGAAGCACCAATAGTCTCACGCACAAGGATTGGTCTACCGTCTACTTCTTTGACTACTGTCTCTCCAACAGACTTATGGTATGGCTTAACATAATCATTTGCATTATATGTATATAAAAAGGTCCCTCTGAGTAAGTTCTGCAGGTACTGTTCATCCTTCTTTATAAAGTAAATATAGGGGGTGAAGAGAAATTCGTGGTGATTATTATAGAATTTTATATTTATTGTATCCTCCATCCCCCAGCGTGTGTATGTTGTTGAAGGTTTACCAGGAGGGGTAGAAATTTTATCTCCCATTGAGACTTCTGACTTATCATAAAAATTTGAAAGATTTATATCTATGGCAAGGCGAAACCTTTCATCAAGATAGTCGTAGTTTTCCTTTATAAAGCTTTTATCTTTTTTGAGATCATCAGTTATTTCTTCTGTAATGGTATTCCATCTATTTGTGTATTTGATATCCTTGCGAAGAATTCTTGTAACTTTATCATATACAAATTGAGTTGAGCATACAGAGTAGAATTTTGGATCGGATATTTCATAGCCCTGAATTTTGTTGTTTTTTATTCCGCTTATGACAAAATCAGAATCACTTTCAATAATTTTTTTTATATCAGCTCCACTTAGCCTGTAAGTAAAAATTGGATAGTCGTTGTTGACTATACCGAGAATGGTTCTGGAGTAAATTGTTCCTTCAACTATTTTTGGCAATATGGAATTTTTTTCTATTATTGCTATTTCAGTTCTGTATCTGTGACGTAGCATCTGTGCAGCATTTTCATCGGATATAGAAATAGGCTTTGACGTTTCTGTTATGATTTTATTTTCTTCTTCAGAAAATTTGCTTTTCCATATTGATATTCTTGAAATGAAGTTATTGTATGAATTGCTGTGTATTTTTTTGTATGATGACTCATAGAATTTTAATGATTCAATAAGAGGTTTTTCTGTAAGATTTAGTTCTAATCTATAAAAGCCCTTATTTTTGTTTAATACTAAAATTGTGCCACCTGTATCAATATCGACCCTTGATATTGGCACTGAGAAGAATTTCCCTCCAGGTTCATTTCCAGTGAAGATTAAATCTATCTCCGGGAAGTTTTTTATGAGTTCAGTATTCTGGCGTAGATTAAGGGAAGATAGTAGAATGATATTTTTGCATCCTTCTTCCTTTGCCCTTTGAATGGAGCTCTTCACTGCCTCATTATAATCCAGCAAATCAACATCGAGAATTTTTTTGCTGGCATCATCAAGGACACTATCTTGAGATGTAATCCCAATGAATGCAATTTTTTTGCCATTGAAGTCATGGATAAAATATGGCATAAAGAGAGGGCTTTGCTCTCTCAACATATTGGAAGATAGAATTTTTGTTTTTCTATCATTTGAAGATAGCTCAATATTTGAAAGCCCGATGTTTAGATCTCTACTTGAAAGAACTGTAGCTTTACAATTTGTAAAATCAAAAAAATCAAAAATAGCAGAACCATAGCTGTATTTGGAAAGAGCCCCGGGATAGAGAGAATTGCCAAGGTCCACATAAAGATCAAAGGGATCTTCCTTTGATTCAGAAACTATTGATTGGGCTAAAGTTATAATTGTGTCTTCTTTTTCCTGATCTTCAATTTCTGTTGAATATAGCCCCTGAAGATTTGCTGTAATTATTATAGTAAAATTTTCATCTTTATGTTCCTGTGTTTTTGGGAAAGAGTTACTGCCAAGGATGTGTATTATAGCTATAAGTATAATCAGTGCTTTAATTCTTGCACTATGGAAAGATTTTTTGCAGCTCATAATTTTATTTTTGATTTTGTTCTTGTGTTTGATTTTTCTTTTTAAGATCCTCAATTGTAAGATCTTTCTCTGAAATTATTTTTTGAGCAGATTGCAATTTATCTTTTAAGTCCACTATTTCTGTCTTCAGAGATTCCAGTTGAGTTTGAGATGAAAGAAGAGAGTTTTGAGCTTCAGATATCTTTTTTTGAAGAGCTATCTCCATCTCGGCATATTTTTTTTCCATCTCTGATTTCTCCAAAGCAAAACTTTCTTCTTTATTTTTTATTTCTAAGGAAAGCCTTAAGATCTCACTGGATAGCTTTTCCTCAAGGGCTTTATTTTCTGCCTGGAGTTGTGAAATTTTAGATGAACTTTCCTGTTCTAATTTATCCTTCTGAAGTAAAAGAGTTGAATATCTCTCATTTAGTAGAGCAATTTCTTTTTCGTGATTTTTATTTAAAAGTTCTATCTTAGCCTCAAGCAGTTTGAGATCTGACTTTAATGAGGCATTTTCGTTTTTAAGTTTGCTGTTTTCTTCTTTAAGAACATTGTTTTCTCTTATAAGAAGGGTTATATTTTGCTTTATTATTTTATTTTCAGCTTTGATCTGATCATATTTATTTTCGGATTCAGAAGCAGTCATTGTTGCGCAGGAAATAGAGCTTATCAAAACAAGTACCTGTAGCAGATATAAAGACGCCTTTGCAAAAAATAATTTATAGAGCTTCACAATCCGTCCTTATCCAAAGATTAATTTCATTCCAATTCCAATCATAAATGAGAGCGAAACTACAATTGCTGTTATAATAGATACCTCGGCAAGAGCTTTTCTATAATTTAGGCCTTTTACCACAGACATAAAGAATGTAAAGGCAGATAGTATGATTACAACAGCAATTATTGCAGATAAAAGTGCAACGTAATGATTGGAAAATATAAAAAATGGCGATACAAGAAAGATTACCACTGCAATATAGACAATCCCTGTGTAAAGAGCGGCTTTTGCAGCATAGGAGTCCTGACCGCTTTCTGCTTTTTGTGACAGATATTCTGATGCTACCATTGCCAATGTTGCAGCAAGTCCACTAATAAGTGCGGTCTTTCCAATCATGAGAGTATTGGCTATGGCAAAGGTGAGTCCAACAACAATTCCAGTTATTTCCTGTATTGAGTTGTTTATTGCAAGGACCATGGAGCCCATGTGCTTGAGAACATCTTCTTCAATTTGTTCCATCAGCACCCTTTCGTGTTTTACTTCATCAGAAATGATCTTTTTTATTCCAGGAATTTTATCTTCAAATTCTTCATAATTATGCTCAGCCTGTAATTCACCATTGTCCATCATTTTTATTGTAAAGGTAAAACCAAAGATCCTTGAAACAAATCTATAAAAATATATTTTAAACCAGGAGGGAGAAACATCTCTACCAGTTATCTTTTTAAAAAAGTTGTAGTGGCGCAATTCATCTTCAGATATCTTTTTTAGCACCTTTTGATTCTCTGGTGTCGCCCTTTTGGCAAGGGCACCATAGAGAATATGTTCTGTTATTTCATTTTTTTGATATTGAAGAATTTTTTTCAAAGATTCATCTTTCATATATCACCTTACAGCTTTGCAATTCTTTCCATGGCATTTATGACGTTTTCTCTGGAGTTAAAGGCACTTATTCTGATAAATCCCTCTCCGCATTTGCCGAAGCCTTCCCCAGGTGTGCATACTACCTGACATTTATTAAGTAACATGTCAAAAAATTTCCAGGAATCCATTTTAACATCTACCCATATATAAGGAGAGTTTTCACCACCTGTGCAATTATATCCGTAGGAGGTCATTTTTTCTCTTATTATTTTTGCATTATCAAGATAATGGTCAATTATGGCTTTAACCTCTCTTTGGCCTTCAGGTGAATAAATAGCCTCTGCAGCTTTCTGAACTGGATAGGATACTCCATTGAATTTTGTAGTGTGTCTTCTGTTCCACATAGCATGGAGAGAGTGCTTGTTCCCATTGCTGTCATAGGCCATGCATTCCTTGGGTATTACAGTAAAGGCACATCTTGTTCCTGTAAACCCTGCGGTCTTTGAGTAGCTTCTGAATTCTATGGCAACCTCGCGCGCTCCTTCTATCTCAAAAATGGAATGAGGGAGATCCTCATCTCTTATAAAAGCCTCATAAGCTGCATCGTATAATATAATTGCCTTTGTCTCTCTTGCAAAGTCCACCCATTTTTTGAGTTGTTCTTTTGTTATTGTTGCTCCTGTTGGGTTATTGGGGAAGCAGAGGTATATAAGATCAACTCTTTCTTTTGGCAATTCCGGGACAAAATTATTTTCCGCTGTGCATTCAAGATATATAAGATTTTCGTATCTGCCATTTTTATTCTCCCCTGTTCTCCCTGCCATTACATTTGTATCAACATATACAGGATAAACAGGATCGGGAATAGCAACTGTTATGTCTGTGGCAAAGAGCTCTTGAATATTCCCTGTATCGCACTTTGCCCCGTCGCTTATAAATATTTCGTCATGGGAAATCCGGGCTCCACGGGAAGCATAATCATAGTGTGCAATCTTTTCCCTTAAAAAATCATATCCCTGCTCAGGTCCATATCCTTTAAAAGTTGCTCTGTCAGCCATCTCATCTACTCCATGATGAAAGGCCTTTATTATTGATTGAGGTAGAGGTTCAGTTACATCACCAATGCCCATTCTTATTATTTTTGAATCAGGATTGCTTTGTTGAAATGAAGAAACTCTCTTTGCAATTTCTGAAAACAGATAGGAGGATTTAAGCTTTAGATAATTTTCATTTATGCGAATCATTATATTCCCCTTTGCCTGATGATAAATTTTTAGTAGTTATATTGTTAAAAATCTTTATAAAAAGGGAGGATTATTTTTATGTCAAGATATAAGAAGGGATTAAATGAAATTTTTTCTCAAAAAGCCCACCCTAAGGGAGTAGGGCTTTTTGAGAAATTTAATAGACTAAAGTTTATTTACCTGCCATCATTGCCCCTATGTCGCTTGCAGGGTCAGTTGTTGGCATAATGTTAAAATTTTCAACAAGCACCTTTACTACATTTGGCGAAAGAAATGCTGGAAGAGTTGGTCCAAGCCTTATTGTCTTGAATCCAAGATAAAGCAGAGCCAACAGAACTGCAACAGCCTTTTGCTCATACCATGCAATATCAAAGGATAATGGGAGCTTGTTAACATCATCAAGTCCAAAAATTTCTTTTAGCTTCAGCGCAATAAGTGCCAGGGAATAGGAATCATTGCACTGACCAGCATCAAGCACTCGTGGAATTCCTCCAATATCTCCAAGATTGAGTTTATTATATCTGTATTTTGCACATCCAGCTGTAAGTATCACTGTCCCTTCAGGAAGCTGTTTTGCAACATCTGTAAAGTATTCTCTTGATTTCATACGGCCATCGCATCCAGCCATTACAACAAATCGCTTGATTGCTCCTGATTTAACAGCCTCAACAACCTTATCTGCAAGAGCAAAAACCTGAGCATGAGCAAATCCACCAACAATCTCGCCATTTTCTATTTCCACAGGTGGAGGACATTTTTTTGCAAGTTCAATAATCTCTGAAAAATCCTTAGCTTTGCCATTACCTCTGTCTGGAATATGTTTTACTCCAGGGTAACCTGCCATTCCAGTTGTGAATATCCTATCTTTGTAGCTATCTTTTACAGGGATAATGCAGTTTGTGGTCATGAGAATTGGGCCGTTGAATTTTTCAAATTCTTCATTTTGTTTCCACCATGCATTTCCATAATTTCCTGCAAAGTGAGAATATTTTTTAAAGGCAGGGTAATAATTTGCAGGAAGCATCTCACTGTGTGTATAGACATCAACACCAGTGCCTTCTGTTTGCTTGAGAAGCTCTTCCATATCTTTTAGGTCATGGCCAGAGATTAATATGCCAGGGTTGTTTCTTGTGCCAATATTAACCTTTGTAATTTCTGGATTGCCATAGGTCTCTGTATTGGCCTTATCAAGAAGAGCCATTGTCTTTACAGCAATTTCACCACATTTAAGGACAAGGCCAATCATCTCATCAACAGAGAGATTTTTAAGAGTTGATGCAAGGCCATGGATGGCAAATTCGTATATATCCTTATCTTCATAATTGAGAACAAAGGCATGATGAGCATATGCTGCAACACCTTTAAGTCCATAGATTAAAAGCTCTCTCAAGGATCTGACATCCTCATCTTCTGTGGAGAGAACTCCAACCTTGCTTGCTGTTTCAAGGAATAGTGTATCATTTGATTCTATCCAGGTAGCTGCAAGAGGAGCATTTGTTAATTTAATGTCTTCAATAAGTTCTTTCTTGATCTTTACAGCTTCTTTGTTTAATTCAATAATTCTTGTGTTGTCAAAATTTGCATTGGTGATTGTGGCAAATAGACAATCACAGATAAATCTTCCTAAGGCAGAGATATCCTCTCCCTTGTTGATTTTTTCTTCAGCAAGAAAAGATATGCCTTTGAGGTTAAAAACTAAGAGATCCTGCAATTTTGCAGTTTCTTCTTCTTTACCACATACACCTCTAACAGTGCACCCTTGATTTTTTGCTGTTTCCTGACATTGAAAGCAAAACATGCTCATGGTTTTCTCCTTAAAATAGTTTAATTATTTTTCTAAAATATATATTATTTTCATGGGGAAGTCTTTGATCTGGATCAAATTACTTTAAAAATTTTTGGAATAACCATTGACTTGCCTCTTTTACTTACTGTAATTGTTTTTTTGAGGTGAAATGATGAGTTTTAATTTTACAGAAGAGAATTTATATGGCGTTTTGCGGAATGTTTTTAAAATCGATGAATTCAGGGGATCTCAAAAAGACATAGTTATTCATACTCTAAGGGGTAACCATAGCCTTGTTTTGATGCCAACTGGCATGGGAAAATCTCTATGCTATCAATTACCCGCCTTACTTTTTTCTGGCCTTACAGTTGTTATATCTCCACTTATAGCCTTGATGAAGGATCAGGTTGATTCCCTTAAAAAAATCGGTGTGGATGCAGAATTTGTAAACTCTACTTTATCTAAGTCAGAGAGAGAAAGGAGATATGGCAATATCAAGTTGGGGAGATATAAATTATTGTATGTTTCACCTGAGCGATTTAGAAAAAAAGATTTCCTTGATGTAATTACAAGGAGGGAAATATCATTCCTTGCTCTTGATGAGGCCCATTGTGTGAGCCAGTGGGGAAACGATTTCAGGCCAGATTATTCACGAATAGGTGAATTTCGAGAGCTTCTTGGTAATCCTGTAACAATGGCTTTAACTGCTACGGCAACTCCTTTTGTGCGGGATGATATTATTGCAAAGACTTTGATCCCTCCACAGGAGATAAAGATATTTAATGAAGGTATATGCAGACCAAATTTATTCCTTTCTGTTTGCAAGGTGCTTGATGAGGCAGAGAAGTTTGACCTCATCTATAAAAAGTTGGTTAATTGCAAAAAGACAGCAATAGTTTATTTTAGTCTTATAAAAAATCTGGAGAAGTTTGCCTCCTACCTTGATATTAAGGGATTGAAGTATTCAGTCTATCATGGAAAGCTTTCACCTGAGAAGAAAAAGGCAGTGCAGAAAAATTTTATGGAAATGAAAAGCCCTTTAATGCTTGCAACAAATGCCTTTGGAATGGGAATAGATCGATCTGATATAAGGCTCATTATCCATGCAGAGATTCCAGATTCCCTTGAATCTTATTATCAAGAAATAGGGAGAGCTGGTAGGGATGGTCTTCCCTCTGAATGCACTCTTGTCTATCTTCCTGATGATCTTGAAATCCAGATGGAATTTTTGAGATGGAAAAATCCAGATGGAAATTTTATAAAGAAAAGCTATGAGATGCTAAAAACCTTAGGTTCGACTGTTAATTCCTTTACCTATGAGGAATTGCAGGAAAGGTTGGTATATAAAAAAAGTGATGACCACAGGTTTCAGACTGTGCTCAATATATTTGACATGTATGGAGTAACAGAAGGGACTCTGGAGAGGGATCTTAAAATAGTAGGGGAACTGCCAGATGAAATTTTGCAACAGGAATATATAACAAAAAAGCAGGAGTTTGATCGCAAGAGGCTTGTGGAAATGATGAATTATGCAAAATCTGAAATTTGTAGAAGAAAATTAATCTACAGGTATTTTGCCATTGATGAGGTTGTTTGCAATAATTGCGATAATTGCAGAGGATAGAGCTTATGTTTAAATATTTGCGTAAATTAAAAAAGCGGGGTTAGCTATATATTCCTGTCTTAAGAATCGATAGATAGAAATCCCAGTTTTCCAGATAAATCTTCTTGAGTTTTTTAGTATTGTTGCTCTGTTCCATTGCATGGAGAAAATCATCCCTTGTTTTTGCCAGTAGCCATATAAGCATTTCTGTTATTTTTGCTTTATCATATCTGAGATTTTTTTCGCTAACATTTCCAAAGACTGTATTGAATTGTTTTGCAAATATAGCTTTAACCTTTTTTTCTAATGATGGATCGTTGAGTCTCCCTGTGGTTACTATAAATTTAATATAAGAAGGGTTTGCTATGTAAAAATCAATAGCTATTTCTGATACAATTCTGAATCTCTCCAGAATATCCTCGGAGATATTTTGCCTTTCTTCAAGTTTGTTCCTTATAAACGAGTAAAGCCCCTGGAATACAAATTCAGTTACATATAAGAATAACTCTTCCTTTGAAGATATATATTCATACAAGCCACCTTTTGAGATGTTGGCTAACTTTATTATTCTATCAGTTGAGCTCTTCTCATAGCCGTATTCTCCAAATTCGCTTATGCATGCCTTGATTATGGTTTCCCTTTTTATCTCTGCTATGTTAAAAAAAGCTGGCTTCATTTTTTTACCTTTTGCTCATCTTTATAAAAATCAGGGTAGAGCTTTTTTGCGCAGTCTGGGCATAGCCCATGACTGAAAACTGCATCTGAGTGTTCCTGAATATATTTTTCTATTTGTTTCCAGTAGCCTCTGTCATCTCTAACTTTTTTGCATGATGCACATATTGGCAATAATCCACTGAGAGTTTTGACTTCTGCCATGGCATTTTCCAGTTTTTCCTTTTCAAGGTGCAATCTTTTTTCTGTTTCTGTTCTTATCTTTAGTTCTTCTTCAAGTTTTTTATTGCTCTCCTGTAATTGCTTTGTCCTTTCTTGAACAAGAAATTCAAGATTTTCTTTGTGATGTATTAGCTCTTCATTGAAGGCCTTGAGTTTGAGGTTGTAATTTTTATAGATCCTTGTAATTAGAAATATAAAGGGTATGGAGATTATAATAAAAAATAGAGCACTATATATTGAATAAAGTAGATTTTGTCTCATTATCTGGTCTATATATGTTATCTCATAGTCAGCACAGGCAAGATATACTCTTCCACCAGGAGAGGTTTCTGCAACAGCAACAGATCTAAAAGTTCCCCATTGATCTGAATATTCAACAAAAGAGATGCCTCCTTCTTTAAAGGTTTTTTTGAATTCTTCAGGGATGTCCTCGTATGGATAAAAATACCAGGATTTTCTCTCTCTTGCTTCTTCATCTGATACAGTAGGAGCTGCAAAGTAAAACTTGCCATTGCTTTCAACTATTGTATAGATCCATTTAAATCCATTCCCCTCTTTGTAATTATTAAGTTTTTGGCGGTTTTTTATTTCTTCGTCAAAGGAGATGCTTGTAGGAGAAATAGCTCTGTCATGAAAATCCTCTTTAAGCATGAATTTAATAGATTTTGCAGCAATGAGAAGCTTGGAATCTATTTCGTTCATTATAAGGGATTTATCCCTTTCATTTGAGCAATAGGTATATATAACTACACCACTGATATATATTAAAACAGTAGTTAGCAATTGTAAAAATATTTTTTTTCTTTCTTTGGTCATATATTTCTCATCGCTATAAATAAAAAATAATTACTAAGGAAATTTAGGCAACATTTTTTTCTTTGTGGATGATTAGCTTTTTTCCATCTTGACAAAATTTGAAACTTTATACAGATTAACAGAAAAACCTTAAAAGTTTAAGCTTTTATAAGTCTATAATGGAGTTTGCTATGATTGATCCTAAAATAATTCGAGATAATATAGAAATGATAAAAGAGCTACTGCAAAGGCGCAATATGGCAGGTGCTGTGGATATTGATGAGCTAAAGTCTATTGATGAGGAAAGAAGAACTCTTATTTTAAAAGCAGATGAGCTTAGGGAAAAAAGGAATTCTGCTTCAAAAACAATAGGTCAGCTAAAAGCAAAGGGGCAAGATCCCGTTGACATGATGAAAGAGGTCCAATTAATAGGTGATGAAATAAAATCCATAGAGCAGAGGCTTAACGATCTCAATGAGAGATTCAGGGAACTTCATCTCTCTGTGCCAAATATTCTTGATAAAAGTGTTCCCACAGGGAAAGATGATAAAGATAATGTTGTTGTGCGGGAGTGGGGTAAAAAACCACAGTTTAATTTTGAGCCAAAGCCTCATTATGATATAGGCACATCTATGGGGATACTTGATTTTGAAAGAGGAGTTAAGCTTGCGGGTGCAAGGTTTTATGTTTACCGGGGACTTGCTGCAACCCTTGAAAGGGCTATCATAAACTTTATGCTTGATCTCCACACAAAGGAGCATGGCTATACAGAGACCTTTGGACCTTTCATAGTAAATGATGAGAGTATGACAGGCACAGGCCAGTATCCGAAATTTAAGGATGAGTATTATAGAATTGACCGAGATGGTCTCTCTCTTATACCAACTGCTGAGGTTACACTTACAAACCTTTTTAGAGATGAGATCCTTGAGGCAGAAAAGTTGCCAATATATCTAACAATGCAATCCTCATGTTTTAGACGTGAGGCTGGAGCTGCCGGTCGTGATACAAGGGGGCTTGTGAGAGTCCATCAATTTCAGAAGGTTGAGCTTGTTAAGTTTGTTGAGCCAGAGACCTCCTTTGATGAATTGGAAAAGCTTACAGCAAATGCAGAAGAGGTTCTCAAAAGGCTCAACCTTCATTATCGCGTTGTGCTTCTGTGTAGTGGTGATACATCAGCATCATCATCAAAGACATACGATATAGAGGTATGGATGCCTGGACTTAATAGATATATGGAAATATCCTCCTGCTCCAACTTCTTAGACTATCAGGCAAGGAGAGCAATGATTAGATATAAAAAGAAAGGAGAAAAGCCTCAGTATCTCCATACCCTTAATGGCTCAGGACTTGCTGCAGGAAGAACATTGGCTGCTATAATTGAAAATTATCAAAGAGAAGATGGCACCTTTGATATCCCGGAAGTGTTAAAAAAATATATGTAGGCTATGAGAGAAGTTTTTTTTAAAAATCTTAGTTGGCAAAAGATAAGGATTGCTCTTTCTATCTCTCTTTTGAGAGAAGAGCCCCTTTGCATTAAAGGAGGATGGCAGTTCCTGGAGAAAAACTTTGAACTGGAACCGTTGTGGGTCTCTTTTAAGAATTTTTTTGACAGTAGCTCCTGTGGAATTCTGTCTACATCTGGGGAGGATATAATTTTTTATCCTCAGGGGATTTCTGCAGGCAATATTTTTATAGATACAGGAGCCTTTACTCCTCTGGGTGAATTTGAACTTTTGCTTTTGCCCTACCTATTTTTTAAGGATTTTAGAACTGTCATAAACTTTGAAGGCGTAACTCACGCTCATAAATCTTATTCCACATCATTTTTTAAGGAGAGTTTTTTTTCTTTTCTGGAATCTATGGGTTTTTATGCCTCTATGAATTTGCAGCGCTTTGGTTTTTATGGCTCAGGTGGAGGCAGGGCCGAGTCACGAGTTTATCCTGCAGAGATGGCGCCAGCTGATATTTTTTCTTTTAAAGAGAGAAATATCCATGGTGCAAAGATCTTCATGGCAAATATGAATATGGAAATGGCACATAAGGAAAAGGACTTTTTACAAAAAAATCTTTCAATAGCAGAGAATAGAATTCAACTAATAGAAGTCCTTGACTGCAGTGGCATGGGAAATTCCATACAGATTTATATTGATTGCGGTGGATTTTTTTATATAATTTCAGCTGATATGGAGATTTACAATAGTGCAGGGGATTTGGTTTTTGATGAGGCTAAATATTATGGAGCCTTAACTTCTCTTGTTAAAGAAACAGAGAGATTTTGCAAAAGTAAATATATACCTCATTCACTTATGGCAGATCTCCTGCCTTACATGCTATTGAGTAAATCAACAATACCAGAGGAAATTCTGCAATCAGAGGAGTATGAGCTTTTTTTGAATTTCCATTAAATTGATAAAAAAGTCTTACCTGCGCCTTGCTGATATAACAGAAACAGCAGTTACAGAAATAATTATAAGCGATCCCCCTATAATTGTATTTACACCTGGAGTTTCTCCAACAAAAAGAAACACCCATATTGGATTAAAAACAGGCTCAATTACAGCAATGAGATTTGCAGATAAAGCTGATATCCTCTTAATCCCAATTGATATGAGTATTGAAGGAATTCCCATTTGAATAGCACCAAGGATAAGCATTGCCGTTGCTGACTTAAGCGTTATATGTGGAAGAGGCATAAAGAGAGATGCGATGAGGCATACAATTGCTGTTATCCAGTGAGACAATATAACTGATTCAAAGGGGGATGAGTCTTTCTGCATTCTCAGAAAGATAAAATAAAGGCTAAAGGAAAAGGCAGACATTAAAGCAATGGAATTTCCAAGAAGTCTTCCACCTCCTAAGTCATCTATAAACATTATAATCATTCCAAGACCTACAAAGAAAATTGCAAACCAGTGCTCTGGCTTTGTTTTTTCATTTAACAGGGGCACTGCAAGAAATGCGGTAATTACAGGAGCAGTGTATTGCAATAAAACAGCATTGGCAGCAGTTGTGGTTTTGTTTGCTGTAACAAAAAGAATCATTGTAATGGCATAGGATATTGCTGCAGCCATCTGAGAAAAGGAAAAGGTAAAAATAGGCCTTCTTATATATATAAGAATTACTATGGATGCAATAAAACTTCTCATCCCTGCAATGGCAAAGGGATTCCAGTCTATAAGCTTGATGAGAATGCCAGCAATACTCCAGAGGGAGGCGGTCCCTACCATTGCTAAGGCTCCAGCTAATTTGTATCTTTTTTCTGGATCCATAAATTACTCCTCTAATTTTGAAAGCTCTAAGTCAAAGTCACGTTTTTTTTCTTCAATGGTGTTGTGCAATTCTTCGTATTGCACAAATAGCTCATTTATTTCTTTTTGAAGAGAATGAATTTCTTTTGAGAGGCTTTCAATCTCTTTGCCGGATTTAACTCCAGAGGCCTCGATTATTTCTTTATTTTTTATAGCAAGGAGCTCTTCTTTTTCTGTAATGAGGTTTTCGGTTTTAACAAGCTTTTCTTCCAGGGGTTTTATTTCTCGGTTTCTCCTTGTTATTATTTCTGATCTTAGCTTGCGGAGATCTTTTTTATTTAAAGTATCTTTCTGATTAAAGCTTTTTCCCTGATCAGATTTTTCCTCTTCCCACCCTATTTTATCAAGGAAGTATTGATAGCTCCCCTCGAAGACTCTTACTCCGCTTTCTTGAAAAACAATAAATCTGTTGGCGAGGGAATGTAAAAACAATTCATTGTGTGTTACCATAATTATTGCTCCAGGGTATGAGTCAATGGCAGCCATGAGTGCATCACAGGATTCCATGTCGAGATGGTTTGTTGGCTCATCAAGGAATATAAGGTTTGAGGGAGTAGCAAGTATTTTGCCAAGGAGCACGCGGCTTTTTTCTCCTCCAGAAAGCACAGAAATTTTTTTTAAGGCATCATCTCCTTCAAACATCATTGCCCCTGCAATATTTCTGGCTGTTTGTTTGTCGCACCCTGCAGACATTATTTCCTCTTCTATTGTAAGATTTTCCTTAAGGCGCACGATATTTGTCTGAGCAAAATAGCCAGCAACTGTATTTGGATGAACAGATATTACTCCGCTGTCTGGAGAAAGTTCCCCCGCAAGTAGACGGAGAAGAGTTGTTTTTCCACGGCCGTTTTTACCTATTACACATATTCTGTCATCACTCCTCACAGATAGAGAGAGATCCTTTATGATGAAATTTTTTTTATCATAAGAGAAAGAGAGGTTTTCTACAGACATCAGGCTTTTGGCATTAAAGGGTTTATATGTAAATGAAAAGTCAAGATCCTTGATCTTCTCCAGCTTCTGGAGGTTTTGTTGTTTTTCTAAAGCTTTGATTCTTGATTGAACAAGACCTGCAAGCCTTGCCTTTGCTCTAAAGCGTGATATAAAGAGCTCAACCTCTTTTCGTTTTTTTTCGTCGTTTATTCTTGTTTTTTCGTATATTTCTTCTTCTTTGAGGATCTGCTCATAGAGTTTATCTGTTGTTCCTTCAATTTTTCTTACCTTCTGTCTGTGTATTCCAATTGTATGAGTGATAACTCTGTTCATAAAGGATCTGTCATGAGTTACAATAATAAGCTCACCCTTCCATTGCCTCAAAAAGTTTTCCAGCCATCTTATGGATATAATGTCAAGATAATTTGTAGGCTCATCCAGCAGCAGCATGTCTGGCTCAGAGACTAAAACTTTTGCAAGATTAAGTCTTACCTGAAATCCACCAGAAAAGCTCCAGGGATCTTTTTCCATATCTGCCTGAGAAAATCCAAGTCCTGCCAATATCTTTTCAGCTTTCCATCTGGCATCGCTTTCATTTTCCTTTAATCCAAGACAGGCCTCTGCAATTACAGAGTTTTTTGTAAAGTCTAAGTGCTGTTTTACATGGCCAATGGAATAATTTTTTGGTATAATAATCTCCCCAGAATCAGGATGTTCTTCTCCAATAATCATGCGCAGGAGAGTTGTTTTGCCATGGCCATTTCTGCCTACCAGTCCAATTTTTTCTCCAGGATTAACATTAAAGCTTATATCATCAAAAATTTCCTGTTTGCCAAAGGATTTGCTTAAATTATTTACTATTATCATCCAGTGGTCCTCAAAGTTGTTATAATTTATTTTTTAACAAAGGATGATTAAGGCAGCTTTAATTTCAATAAAAAATCGCTAATAATTCCTGAAGATGTATTTTATTGTAATAAATACTACTTTTAATAATCCAGCCACCTGAGGAGATGGGATTATTGGGTCATTTTATTCAAGATGGAGATTAAGAAATCAACATTGATAGAAAATATCCATATCTCTGGAGGTGTATAAATTATTTAAAAAAGGCTGTGTAAATCAGCCTTTTTTAATCAATTTTAAGTATTGTGAGAAAGGCCTCCTGTGGAATCTCCACTGAGCCGATCATTTTCATTCTCTTTTTGCCTTCTTTTTGTTTTTCAAGGAGTTTTCTTTTTCTTGTTATATCTCCGCCGTAGCATTTTGCTGTAACATCTTTTCGAACTGCAGATATATTTTCCCTTGCAATTATTGTAGCTCCAATTGCAGCCTGTAGAGGAATTTTAAATTGGTGACGTGGAATAATTTCTTTTAGTTTCTCAATTATCTCTTTGCCCCTTGTTCTTGCCTTATCTCTGTGAACGATAAAAGAAAGAGCATCAACAGGCTCTCCATTTACAAGAATGTCGACCTTAACCATATCAGAAGGTCTGTAATCCAGAAAATCATAATCAAAAGAAGCGTATCCCCTTGAGATTGATTTTAGCTTGTCATAAAAATTGAAAACAATCTCAGAAAGAGGCAACTCATAGGTGAGCTGAACCCTTTGAGGAGTAATGTATTCCATGTTTTTATGTATCCCTCGGCTTTCTGTTACAAGTTGCATAATATTCCCAACATACTCTGTAGGGGTTACAATTGCAGCAGACACATAGGGCTCTTCTATGCGTTCAATCTGTCCGGGATCTGGCATGTTTACGGGGTTGTCGATCTTTAGCTCTTTACCATTGATTAGCAGAACCTTGAATTCTACACTTGGGGCAGTTGTAATAAGTGAAAGTCCAAATTCTCTCTCAAGCCTTTCCTGAACAATTTCCATGTGCAGTAGGCCAAGGTATCCACATCTAAAACCAAAACCAAGGGCATAGGAATTATCTGGCTCAAAAATCAAAGAGGCATCATTAAGCTGTAATTTGTAAAGTGCATCTCTAAGATTCTCGTAATCATCACTATACATGGGATAAAGGCCTGAGAATACCATGGACTTTACTTCTTTAAAACCCTTAAGGGGCTCTTTTGCTGGATTTTTTGCCAGTGTAACAGTATCGCCAATCTTTGTATCAACAACGCTTTTGATTCCTGCAACTATATAACCTACTTCTCCGGGAGTGAGAATATCTTTTTTTTCAAGATCAAGTCTGAAAATTCCAACCTCAGTTACAGTGAATTCTTTACCTGTGGCAAATAGTTTAATTACATCATCTTTTTTAACAGAGCCATCAAAAATTCTTACTTTTATTACTGCTCCAAGGTATTGATCATAGAAGGAGTCAAAAATCAAGGCCTTAAGAGGAGAATTTACATCACCCTTTGGTGGAGGTATAACCTCTATTACTTTTTCCAGAAGTTCATCAATTCCAATGCCCTCTTTGGCAGATGTTAAAACTGCCATTTCTGGATCAAGGCCTAAGGTTTTATCAAGCTGAGATTTAGTGTTCTCTATATCTGCACTTGGCATATCAATTTTGTTTATTACTGGAAGAATCTCAAGGTCATTTTCCAGAGCGAGGTAGAAGTTTGCAATGGTCTGAGCCTCAACACCCTGAGTTGCATCAACTATGAGAATAACTCCATCGCAGGATGATAGAGCTCGCGAAACCTCATAGGTAAAATCTACATGGCCTGGTGTGTCTATGAGGTTGAAGATATATTCCTCACCGGATTTAGATGTGTAGTTCAGGGTGATGGCATTTGATTTTATTGTGATGCCCCTTTCCCTTTCAATGTCCATTGTGTCAAGGATTTGATCCTTTTTGTTTCTTTCATTTACAAGACGGCACTTTTCTATTATTCTGTCAGCAAGAGTTGATTTGCCGTGGTCTATATGTGCTATTATAGAAAAATTCCTTATGTGAGATAAATTCATATTTTACCTGTGATCCTTAAATTTAGCATAAATATAAATAGTGACTGGTGGAAAGCAATAATTATTGGTTAAAGTTGGCAACTATTTTTTGTATTCATTCATTTAATAATTTATAAATAACTATTCCTGCAGCGACAGAGGCATTCAGGGAAGAAATTTTTCCTTTGAGAGGTATAGAAACCACAAAGTCACATTTTTCTTCAGTGAGTCTTCTCATGCCTTTGCCTTCATTTCCAATGACAATGCAGGCAGGCTTAATATCCTTCAGTTGATTTAGGTATGTTTTGCCATGGTCGCTTGTTCCAATAATCCAGAAACCGTAGCTTTTGAGATCCTCAAGAAATTGGGCAGCATTTGTTATAGTAATTATTCTGATGTGAGCAGTAGCACCAGCTGATGTTTTAATTACTGTTTCGTTTATGGGTGCGGAGTTATCCTTTGTTATGGCAACGCAGCTGCAACCTAAAGCCTCTGCACTCCTTATGATTGAGCCAAGGTTGTGAGGATCTGTAATCTGATCGAGAAAAACAATAACTCCCTTCTCCTGAGCAATGGAGGAAAGCATAGAGCTTTCATCTGTGAGCTTTTTTGTAGCTGTAAAAAGTGCAACTCCCTGATGAGATGAGGCGCTACCAAGGGAGGAAAAAAAAGATTTATCCTCATATAAAATTTTAATATTCTTTTTTTTAGCTAAAGCTACAATATCATCTATTATTTTACCATGGGCAGATGAGGATATGTGCAACTGTGCACCATGGCTTTGAGATAGCTCTTTTAAGTATTCAAAAACTGGATTGCGACCTGTGACTATTTCTTTCTTTTCCATCTTGTGCCATCTTTTGTGTCTTCGAGAATTATTCCTTCTTCTTTTAACATATCACGGATCTCATCAGCCCTCTTGAAATTTTTATCCTTTTTAGCCTGAATTCTCTCCTGAACTAAAGCCTCTATCCTTTCTGCGTCAACATCCTCTTCGCTCTCAAAGTTTATAAATCCAAATACGCTATCCAGTTTATTTATTGCAGCTATTATTTTTTCAGCATCATTCTTTGAAAGCTTTTCCTCAGATATTAAAGTGTTTACTTTTGAAACAAATTCAAAGAAAACCCCTAAGGCTCCAGATATATTGAGATCATTATCCATTGCCTCAGTAAAATCAAAGTAAAGCTTTGCTATTAAATTATCGCATTCATTAAAGTTGTGTTCTTCTTTTTTAATGTCCCTAAGCCTTACTATGAGATTGTCTATACGCTCAAGTGCCTGCTCGGAGTGTTTAATTCCTTCAAGTGTAAAGTTCAGCTGTTTTCTATAGTGAGCAGATATTAGCAGATACCTTATGGGCCGTGGAGAATAGCCCATATTGAGTAGATCCCTTAAGGTATAAAAGTTGCCTGCAGATTTAGACATCTTTGCTCCATCAACAAGGAGATGCTCCACATGGAGCCAATAGCGGACAAATTTTTCTCCATAAGCTGCCTCGCTTTGAGCAATTTCATTTTCATGGTGAGGAAATATCAGGTCAACTCCTCCAGTGTGAATATCGATTGTCTTCCCAAAGATCTTTCGTATCATCGCAGAGCATTCAATATGCCAGCCAGGTCTTCCAGGGCCATAAGGTGTTTCCCAGAAGGGTTCATTTTCCTTAGGAGCTTTCCACAGAGCAAAGTCACGGACATCTTCTTTATTGTATTCATCTGCATCGTAGCGAGCACCTGCTTTTATTTCCCTTTTGTCAAGGTTAGACAGCCTGCCATATTGCGGAAACTTTGATATATCAAAGTAGAGAGAACCTTCGCTGTTATACATTATTCCCTTTTCGTCAATTTTTTTGATTATATCAATCATCTCTTCGATAGATTCAGTTGCTCTCGGGTTGTGCTCCACTGGCTCAATATTGAGCTTTTTTAGATCCTCAAAGAAAATTTTTGTGTATTTATCTGTATATTCCTTGAGAGTTATACCCTCAGCCAGAGCCCCTTTTATTGTCTTGTCATCAACGTCAGTAATATTCATTGCATGATCTACACTGTATCCGCGAAATTTTAGGTATCTACGCAGTAGATCATTGAATATAAATGTTCTGAAATTACCTATGTGGGCAAAGCTATAGACAGTGGGGCCACAGGAATATATTGTTACAGGAGGATAATCTGTTATCTGTTCCTTTGGTTCTCCTCCAGGTATAAATTCTTCCAGTTTTCTGCTCATTGTGTTGTATATTTTAATTGCCATATAGACCTCAAAGCAAGGGTTATTTTTTATTGTTTAAATGGCAGCAGTTAGTAGGGGTCTGTGTCAAACATTTTTCTTTTGAAAAGAGACTTTATGTTATTTACTCGCTGTCAAGATCTGACATTGGTATTTCTTGAACTTCTTCATATTCAGATATAATTTCTTCCTCTGGAGATTGTATCTGGACAAATATATTGCCTGAGAGTTTTTCTGCCTCATCAGGGTTTTCATTTAGATATGCAATGAAAAGATGAAGCTTTTTTATATAATCAATTAGCTCTTTTAGTTTTCGGTTTTTTTTATCAATCAGCTCTCTTGATTCTTTGATAAATTTTTTTAGCAGAAGAGTTTGTTTCTCCAGTCTCTTTTGAAGTTCAACAGCAGCCTCATAGAATTCTCTGTCTACTTTTTGAAAGTCTATTCTGGCAAGGACAATCTCATCTTTGGCTCTTTCTTTTTCAATATCCTTTATGATATTATTGAGTTCTTCCATTGAAAAGAGATCATCTGCCGATGTGGGGACCCATTTTTTCCCGGATTCGTCAGTGAATTCTTTGAGATCAGGTATTATTGCTTTTTTTTCTCTTTTCATAGAATTTGCCTGTTTTGGGAGCTTTTAGATTTCCCCTTCTATAGATTATCGGAGCTTAGTGATAAATATTAAGTATTTTGATATAAAGATATTTTGCAACATGGCTTTTTTAATAATTTTACTGTAACAAGACTAAGAATATTTCTTATTTTCTATAAGAGCAAAGGGTATTTAGACCTTTCTTTTGCTATTTAGATAAGAAATTTTTTTAAAAAATACCAATAATTATAAAATTTTTTAAAAAAAATATTTGACAATCTAAATTATTTTAATTATAATAAAATGTGTAAAGTTTTTTGGCGGTTTATGTTTCCTGAATGCCGACTTAGTATTTTGAGTTAACATTTTTGCTTCCTCTTTATCTCCCCCTCGCCTACCAGCAGGGGGATTCTTTTTTATTCCTTTAAATTTATTGACAGTGATTTTTTAATAAAAAAAATGATCTCTGGTTTTAACTTTTATTTCTGGATGAAAAGATGTCAAATAATTTCTATGAAATGCCAGCAGACTTGCAAAAGGAACTTCAGTCCCATGGAAGGTTGTTTAAAAATTTTCCTTTAAAAGATGTCACTACTTTTAAAACAGGTGGCACTGCTGATTATTTATTTGAACCCATTGATGAGGATTCCTTAATAAAGGCTTTTGCTGTATTAAAAGAGGTGAATTGTCCGTATCACATAATTGGCGGAGGCTCAAATCTTCTTGTAAGCGATAAGGGGCTCTCCGGAATTGTAATTCGTCTTTATAGCGATTCAGAGTCTGTTTGCTTTGATGAAGGATTCATTTATGCTTCAGCCAATGTTTCGAAGGAGAGATTTATTCAGGAGACAATAGACCATGGTTATGGGGGAGTGGAGTTTATGGCAGGTATTCCTGGGGCTATTGGTGGAGGCATTTTTATGAATGCCGGGACGTTTATGGGTAGCTTTAGTGATATTTTAAAAAGCATAAAGTTGCTTACTCAGGAGGGTGATATAATAGAGAGAGAGATTACATCTTCTCTGTGTTCATATAGAGATATGAATATCCCAAAGGGAGCAGTTATCCTTGGAGGATATTTTTCTTTACCAAAAATTTCTTCCCATGAAATAGAGACTCTTAAAAAAGAGATCGAAAAGATAATTCAAGAGAGATGGAAAAAACATCCAATGGAATATCCATCAGCTGGATCCGTATTCAAAAATCCAGAGGGTTTTTCTTCATGGAAGCTTATTGATGACTGTGGGCTTAAGGGTTTTTCAATTGGAGGTGCAAAGGTTTCAGAAAAGCATACAAATTTTATAATAAATACAGGTAACGCCACTTCTGAGGACATTTATAGGCTTATAAAGAAGATTCAGCAATGTGTTATGGAAAAACACTCTATTGCTCTTGAAACAGAGGTGAAATTTATGGGGGATTTTAGTTCTAATGTTTAATGAAAAGCTTTTAACTATAAATTTCTGTGCTGTGGATCTTGAAACAACTGGTGTAAATCCAGCCTTTGATAAGATAGTTGAAATAGGCGCAGTAAAATTTAATCTCGCAGGAGATAAAGAAGAGTTTCATACCCTCATAAATCCCAAAGTGCATATTCCATATAATGTAGTGCGCATACATGGTATAACAGATGAGATGGTTTGCAATTCCCCCTCTATTGAAGATGTTGTTTTTTCTTTTTATGATTTTATTAAAGATTCTGTCCTTGTGGTTCATAATCCTTCATTTGATTTATCCTTTATTGATCTGGTTTTTAAAAAGCAGGGGATTGCTTCCAGAAGGCTATGGGGTCTTGATACTGTTCGCCTTGCAAGGAAATTTTTTTGCGAGTTGCCAAATCATAAGCTAACAACTCTTGCTTCCTATCTTGGGATTGATTGCCGTAATCACAGGGCTCTTGATGATGCCATTGTTTGCATGATGGTTTTTCTTGAGGTTGTTAAAAGGAGTGGCCTTGATGAAAACTCCACATTCGGTGAATTCATGAATATACATGGCGCAAGAGTTAATTCTAAGATATTAAGGGAAAAAAGCGAGATTGCTACTGCAAGGAAAATAGCTATAGGTAAAAAGATTACAATAAGATATTGTGACACAGATGGTAATGTAACAGTGAGAAATATACTCCCAAAGGAATTTATACAATATGGAAAAAATAGATATATAGTTGCCCATTGCTATTTACGTGGGGCTGAAAGGTGTTTTCTGGAAAGCAGAATAATAGGGATAGAATAGCTACCATTTTTTTCTAAGTTTAACCTGGAAGTTGTTTCCCCTTGTTCCATCTGGCATCAGAATATCCTTGCTAATATAAAGTATTAGCTCAAACTGATCATAAATAAGAATTCTGGCAGTTGGTCCTGCAGCTATGGCCTTTTTGCTTCCTGAATTGGTTAAACCCTCAGCTTTAAACCATATTCCGTCTACAAAAACTCCGCCATATAGATAATCCTGGTAAAGAGACATTCTATATTCATTGGAGAGGGAAAATTCTCTGTTTGTATACAAACTTGCTCCATAGAGCCCCTTGAATGCATAGCTGTTTACGCTTTCACTGTGATGGAATGGTGGGTTGTAGAAGAATAAGTCAGATTTGAATTTTATTCCATAAATTGAAAGATTTCCAAATTCAAAGTCGTATTCTCCATTAAGTTTTATTTCCCTTGATCTCTGGTCTCCATAGTAATCAGTAATTGTAAGAATCATATTTTTGTTAATTCTGCTTCCTATTCTTATAGGTATGGGTTCAAGTTTAAATCGAGTTTCTATAAATGGATAGTTTTCTCTGTTGTTGTCTATAGTGTAATGCTCATCTTGAGTATAATCGTGTCCATAGAAGAAAACCTTTTCAAAACCAAAACCTGCATATATGTCAAGATATTTGAGAAATGTAAACTCAGGTGCAAGTGTAAAGCGCGATTGAATATAGTGATATTGTGTGATGCCAATATCTTCTCTTGCTGATTGGCTCTGGTATAGTTTAGTTATTAATATAGGTCCAATGAATTCATTCAGAAATGGATTGATTTTATATTCGCTGTAAATCTCGGCAAATGTCTGACTTGGTGGAATTTTAATCATGTCATCATTTAAGCCATTTTTTATATCTTGAAAATTGAAATCAAAATCAAATCCACTGGATAGCTCAAGCTTGAGAAAATCCTTACCATAAAAAATATTCTTCCAATAAAGAGAAACTGTTGGAACGAATTCAGAAGGGTAATTATAGTCTATGTTAAAAGAAAAACCATCTCTTTTTAAAGAAAGAGGATCAAGCTCTTTCCCTCCTTCAATATAAAAGAATAGATCATATTCTGCTGGATAGTCTGAAAATATCTTAAGGCTTTTGTTAAGAAACTGTATCTTTCTTATTTCTCTGTCTAATTGAAATATGGAGTCGTCAAAGTTTGCAATTTTTTTTAGCTCGGTTCTTATTTTAAAGCCGTATTTTTTTTCAATTTTTTTAATTGTTTCTTTCTCTACCTCTGTATTGTAAACCCGTTCTGGGAAGTCAATAAGCTGCTTAACCTTAAGGGAATAGTAGTTATTTAAACCAGCTACAATTATTCTGGCAAGGTGACCTTCGTTTATATATATAACAAGCTTTTTTGGGGAGTCTTCAATAAGGTGAGTCTTTACCAGGGTGTATCCGTTTTCTTTATAAAAGTCTGAGATTTTTTTTGCTATGTCTGCGTAGTTGAGGCTTTTTGTAATCTGACTCTGCAATCCGGCATATAGAATTATCTCTTCATAAGTAAATAGCATATTTCCCTCAAGTATGAGTTCTCTATTTTCTTTTTTACTTTGAGGGAAAGTGCTATTGAATGTAAGAGAAATAAGTATTGTAAAAGTAAAGATTAGCTTTTTCATTCCTGACAGAAGAGAGTTTTTATTGTTTCCATCAGTTTTATTATATTTGTGTCTTTAAGGGAGTAATACATAAAGTTAGCATCTTTACGCCTTGAAATAATATCAGCTTTTCTAAGTACTGTGAGGTGTTGAGAAATATTGGATATTGTTGAACCAAATTTTTGTTCAATTTCGCTTACGTTTTTTTCTCCCTCAAGGAGAAAACAGAGAATTTTTAATCTGATAGGATGAGCTATTGATTTAAGAATCTCTGTGGCAGTATCTATTTGACAATCTGAAAAAAGCATTTATATTCCGCCTATATGAAGAGTTTAAGTATTTAGACAAATTTTAAAATTTTTATTATTTTTTGTCAAATTATTTTCTGTTAATTTTATTCTTTTATAGAGTTATAATGTTGGGTTCAAAAAAAATGTATATGTTGAGCATTTTGAATATTTTTTGACTTGTGTCAGATAAAATTATTTTTATGGAGCCATTGTTTTTTTCTATCATATTTTTTGCATATATGAGAAATCCTACAAAGGATGAATGCAATACCTCAGTTTCTGTGAGATCCACTATGAGTTCCTCTGGCATATAATGGTTATTCAATAGAGAGAGATAGTTTGGAACACAATCATAACCGATAGTCTTTGGAAGCTTCCATATCTTTGGTTCTCGTAGCTTGCAATTCATAAGTTAAAATTTCTCCTGCTAAGATTATCGGCATGATTTTGTCAAATTTTAGCATTTTTTTCAACTACCTGTAAAAATGGCATAAATGAGTAAAAAGCCTTAAAGATTTTCTCTTGACTCCCTGTAGATTAACTATAAACTCATTCAGTCTTCTTAAATTAAAGATTAATCTTAGAGACAAAAAGAGCAATTTTTATGACAGAAATATTTGAATTACTACATAGCCAGATAAATAATTATGAGGAATATATCCTCAAAACAGTAGAAGAAAAAAATAGAAAACCTTTGGGCTATGTAACGCCACTTTTGCCTCCTGAGATATTTGCAAGCTTTGATATTGATTATCTTAAAATTCCAGAAGAATATTTAAATGGCACTAAGGATTCTCTTTTTATAAACAAAAATTTTATGGCGCTTATAACTCCCTATCATAGGTATCCCTGTAGTAGATCTTTTGAAAACTACCTGAGCTTTGATTATCCAGGGGGATTTGGTGAAGATGCAGCAGTGGAACTTCATAATAAGCTTTTATTATTCCTGCAGAAAAATTTTCAAATTGATCTAAAATCCATTAATATAGAAAAGCTTCAGAGCCTATGCCGTAGTTATGAAGAACTCAGGCGAAATGTCCGCAAGATATTTGCATTAAAAAATGAAGGCTACCCTATAAGTCAAGCGGAGATTAAGCTCCTCCTGGATTTAAGCCTTATTTTTCCACCGCAGAGAGCCATTGAAACTCTTAAAAAAGTAGAAGAGATCTTGCAAAAAAAGGAAGCTTCAAAAAAAGATTTTAAGGTAAAGGCTCTTATTTTTGGAGCCAGACATATTCCAGAGGATATCCTTGATTATATTGAAAGGGGAGGTATTGCTCCTGTTGAGGATGACACCTGCAGCGGTTCCAGGCTTTTTGATATTTCCCTTAACAGTGAATCGCCATATATTTTTTATGAATTGCTTGAGGCCTATAGCTACAGGCCAATGCAGCCCTGCATAAGAAAGGTTCAGGAGAGATTTGAGTTGCTCTATAAACTTCTCAAAAATTATGGAATAGAAACTGTCATATTCTATATAGATGAAAGCTGCCCCTTTGCCAAGGAGACAGCTTCATTTCTGAGAATAAAGATGATGCGCAGTGGTATCGATCCTCTTGTAATTGATAGATTAAACTATCAGATAGAAATAGATAGGTATGTATCTCTATTATAGATCATAGCTATCTGGGAATTCTCTCTATATAATCTATTCCTAAATTAAAGGCTTCTCTAAGAAATAAATCCTTTTTTAGATCCACTATTTTTTTGTCATGTTCCTGCCTTATGCTTTCTTCAATCTCCTTATCTCTTTTACGGGAAAGATCAGCCTCTTCTCTTAAGCTTATTTCTTTTTTCTTTATCTTTGCACTGAATTCTTTAATTTTTTTTCTAAGCTCTGCATATTCTCCTGCTGAGGTGCGTTTTTCAGAAATTGATTTCAGGCTTTTAACCAGTGACTCATTTAGCATATTGTATTTTTTAAAATTTGCAGGGTCGATCCTTTGCCACTTAAGTGGATATTTGCTTTCAGCTTCGCTTATATCCCATATAGAACTCATATCCGGCACAAGAATATCTGGAGCAATTCCATTGAGTTGATTGGATGTTCCTCCTGGCTGATAGAATATGTGAGTTGTAATTTTTATTGCTCCCATGTTTCTTCTTAATTCACTATAGGATTGCACAGTGCCTTTGCCAAAGGTGTTGCTTGCTCCGATAATTAAAGCTCGCCTATAATCCTTCAGGGCTCCTGCAAGAATCTCAGAGGCGCTGGCGCTGAATCTGTCTATGAGAACAACAAGTGGACCAGAGTAGTAAATCGCTGGATCATTATCATAATATATCCGAGGGGGATTATTTTTATTCATAACCTGTAAAACAGGACCTTCATCTATAAAAAGACCTGCAATCTCTACTGCTTCATCAAGTCTTCCGCCTGGATTTCCGCGGAGATCTAAAACTATAAGATTAACATGTTCTTTTTTTAAATTTTCAATGGCAGCCTTTGTGTCTCCTGATGAGCTCTTACCTGAATCGTCATCCTTATAAAAAGATGGTAGTTTTATGTAACCTATTTTAAAATCATGACCATCTCTATCCATGCTATGAACTGAATACTTAACCTCACTGTCTTCAAGTTTTATCTCTTCACGAACAATAGGAACTTTTAATCTCTGGGGCTTATCTCCATTAACGCTTTCTCTAAGTATTGTAAGAGTTACCTTTGTTCCTTTTTCGCCTCTGATGAGTTTGACCACATCCTTCAAATCCATATCTATTACATCAACAGGATCTCCATTTCCTTGAGCAACCGCCATAATTTTATCATTGGGTTTGAGCTTTAATTCCTCTGGAAGTTTATCGGCAGCTCCACCTGTTATTATTGATTCAACTATAACAAAACCGTCTTCTGAACGCAGGCGCACTCCTATGCCTTCGAGTTTGAGTTTCATTGAAATATCAAAATCCTGACTATCTTCATAAGAAAGATAATTTGTGTGAGGATCAAGAGCTGTTGTTACTGAATTTAGAAAAATATCCATGAGCTTGTCATTGTTAATCTCTTCAAGTCGTTTTTTGGCAAGCTGATACTTCTTTTGTAGCTTTTGCTTTGCCTCATTTATATCTTTTCCAGCACTTATGTAGTTTAAAAGTTGCAACTTTATATTTTTGCGCCATCTTTCCCTCATATCATCTTTGTTGGCAGCAAAGGGGACATTGCGTCTGTCAGTTATTATTGTTTCATCCACCTGAAAATCATAATCGGCCTTAAGTAGTTCATCAAAAATTTCCATGGCCTCGTCGTAGCGTTTTTTATAAACATTGAAAATCTCATAAACAGCTCTAAAATCGCCTATGGTTATATAGTCATCAAAATGCTTCTCGTGTTTGGAAAACTCAGAAATATCAGACTGATAAAAATAATATTTGCCATAGTCAAGGGTATCTATGTAATTGCTCAAGATCCTTTTTGAAAGCTCATCGTCCAGTTCATTATATTGAGCATGGACAGATAAAACCTGTCCTATGAGATATTGGACATCACTATGCTTTAGACCTTCTGATTTTTTAAAGCAGGAAAAAACTATAAAAACAGTTAAAATAGAAACAAAGCTTTTTTTAAACATCAGGAACTCCTAATTTTTCATTGAAAATTTTTCTCAAGTCATGGAAATAGCCATCTGTTTGAGATGCAGCAATATATTTAAACGTCGAAGTGTAAAAAACTTCTTGTTTTAAAAATTTTGCAATTTTAATACTCAAATATTATATACTAAATTCATTATAAAAAGACAATGAAAAATTTCAAGGTATTTTTTTATTGACACAGTGCTGTTGAGAATAAGAAATCTTTACATATAAATCCAGAGGGAGGATTTGATGCTTTATACAAAGGGAATTAAGGAACTTTTACTTCTCCTTAACAAAAAGGAAGTATCTTCAGAGGAAATTGTCAGTTCTTTCATTGAAAGAATAAAAATTAAAGATAAAGTTATAAATTCCTATATAACAATTGATGAACAGTTGCTGCTGCAGCAGGCAAAGGAATCGGACCGGAGAAGAGCTCAAGGTAAGGCTCTCTCCCCCTTTGACGGTATCCCTATTGCAGTAAAAGATAATATAAACACAAAGGGTGTAAGAACAACATGTGCTTCAAAAATTTTGGAGAATTTTGTTCCTCCTTTTAATGCAACTGCATACGAAAAAATGCTAAATTCAGGAATGATTCTTCTCGGCAAAACTAACATGGATGAGTTTGCCATGGGTTCATCAACAGAAAATTCTTATTTTGGGCCTACAAAAAATCCATACAACATAGAAAGAGTCCCTGGTGGTAGCTCTGGTGGATCTGCTGCTGCTGTATCAGCATTTATGGCTCCAGGGTCTCTTGGTAGTGACACAGGGGGTTCAATCAGGCAGCCTGCTGCTTTTTGTGGGGTTACTGGAATAAAACCAACTTATGGAAGAGTCTCTCGTTATGGCCTTGTTGCCTTTGCATCTTCATTGGATCAGATTGGCACCTTTGGTAAAAAAGTTGAAGATGCAGCTATACTGCTGCAAATAATCTCTGGATATGACAGCAAAGATTCCACTTCTGTTAATAGAGAAGTCAATATTGACTACTCAAAGATAAATCCTGATGTAAAAAACATAAAGATTGGAGTTCCTGAGGAATACTTCAAAGGAATAGACAGCGAAATAAAAAGTAACATAGAATCAAAAATAGCTGAACTGGAAAAATTGGGTGCTTCAATAGTTCCAATTAGTCTTAAATATACTGAATATGCAATACCTGTTTATTATCTCATTGCAACAGCAGAGGCCTCATCTAACCTTGCAAGATATGATGGTGTAAAATATGGGTATAGGAGTCAAAATGTAACTGATCTTCTATCTCTATATACAAAAACAAGAAGTGAGGGCTTTGGCAAAGAGGTTAAGAGAAGAATAATTCTTGGGACATTTTCTTTAAGCTCAGGATATTATGATGCTTATTATCTTAAGGCCTTAAAAGGCAGAGCTCTAATTATAAATGATTTCAGGGAAGCGCTAAGTAAGGTAGATGCAATAGTATCTCCTGTTACCACAACAACTGCCTTTCCTATTGGCGATATGACCGATGATCCATTGCAAATGTATATGTCTGATATACTTACAATATCAGCAAACCTCGCGGGAATACCGGCATTATCTGTTCCAACAGGCCTTGATAGCAAGGGGCTTCCTATTGGTCTTCAAGTTATGGGTAATCACTTTGAAGAGCAGAAGATTATAAATATTGCTAAAGCTGTGGAAAGTATATGCAATGAGATATCACCTGTGGATTAAGTTACTTGTTGTGTTCTCTGTAAGTTGCGGAGGAACTCATAATCTTCTTTTAGAAAAAAGAGCTCGAAGTGAGGTCCAAAATATTAAGATAGAAAGCGCTTCGAGGAATAAAAAAACAGGGGATATTGACTATACTTCCACAAGGGTATTCTTAGATAAACTCCCCCTTGAATTAAAAAAAATAAACTCCGTAGCCATTGAAGAAGCTAAAAATAGGAATTATAATGAGGCTGTATTTTTATTTTCAGAAGTAAGCAAATATATAAAAAATGGGGTAGCAGAAAATAATCTTGCAGTGACATTTGAGGCGATGGGTAAATCTGAAGAGGCCTTTATTATGTATACAAAAGCATTGGACTTGAGTCAGCAAAATTCAAATATAGAAAAAAATTTTTTAATTTTTCTTACAGAGGAAAAAGGCGATTATAAAAAATCAACAAAGAATAGGTGGCAAGATGCTGACAGATAATTTTTTGAGAAAGCACACATATCTTCGCGTTTCTGTAACAGATAGATGTAATCTTAGATGCAGGTACTGCATGCCACCAGATGGTATTGAATTGTTGCCCCATTATGAAATTTTGCGCAATGAGGAGTTTGAGAAAATTATAGAGATCTTTATAAAAATGGGTGTCAAAAAAATTCGATTCACAGGGGGGGAGCCATTGGTTAGAAAGGGCCTTGTAGATATAATTGCCAGTATACATAAGGCTCACCCGGATATAACACTCTGCCTTACAACAAATGGTGTGCTTCTTGATGAGTTCATGGAGGAGCTAAAATCACATGGTGTTTCAAAATTTAATATAAGCCTTGATACCTTAAATAGAGAAAGATTCATGGAGCTAACAGGAAGGGATTACTTTGACAGAGTCCTTTCCAATATAGAAAAAATAATGCAAGAGGATTCCCTTGATATAAAGATAAATGCAGTTCTTTTAAGAGAAACTCTCAGCGAAATAGATGATTTCCTTGATTATTTTGCAGGGAAAAATATAACTCTTCGTTTTATTGAAAGAATGCCTGTTACAGAGCAGGATAGCTCCAATGAATTTGTTCCTGCAGATGAGCTAATAGAATTGCTTAAAGCAAAAGGAGAGCTTGTAAGAAAAGAAACTGAGAAAAGTGATGTTTCTCAAAGATTTGAGATGATTTATAAACAAAAGTTTTTAAAAATCGGAATAATACCTCCTGTAACACATAAATTCTGTTCATCGTGCAACAGATTAAGACTCACCTCAGAGGGGCAGTTGATGACATGCCTGCACTCTCAGGCTAAGTATAATTTAAGGGATCTCATTCGGAGCAATGTTTGTGAGGAAGATATTATGAATTACATATCATCAGCTGTGAAAGAGAAATGGAGTGGCCATAAAATTGAATGCACAGCGGATAATAAGGGGTGCAGATCTCTCACTGCAACTACCAGGGCTATGTCAAAAATCGGAGGCTAATTATCTAAAGGCACATAGCTGGCTGCTTTTATCAATCCCAAGAAGAGAGAGAACTCTCACAGAGTCACCTCTTAACCTGTTAGCTATGTTTTTGGGGCCAAGGAGATCAGTTTTTTTAAGAATACCGCTGTAAACATTCATAAAGATAGTTGAGCAGTAAAACCATCCGTTCAAACTATTGTCATATATAAAAACCTTTTGAACCCTGTAGTCTCCTTTGTCAAAAACCTTCAGACCATACTTATAGACAGGATATTCATTATAAAGTGAGATATAGATTAAATTTTCTTCTTTTAAAATATTTCCACGGAAGAGGATTTTCCCAAGCCTGTTATCTGTAACAGAAAAGATACAATGCAAAATATTGGATTGCTTATCAGTTATTTTGTTTATTTCCACCATCTCCACTGCAGTAATGAGAGGCAAAATTTTACCCTCTGATATTGAATAGTAAGAGGTTCCCTTTATTGCGGAAAATTCTGTGACAGCAGAAAAAATTTTTTCACCAAACTTAGGTTGTGCCTTAAAAAAAATTTTTTCAACTGCAGCAATTGTAGATGAGTTGTGATCACTAAAAAATTTATTTTCCTTCAGAGGAAATTCAGCCTTTATTCCCCCTGACCAGACTTCTCCTTTTGCAGAGACTCTTGCATAGGAAATTATATCGCCTTTTTTTAGAAAAGTAACTTCCTTTGGGAAAATAATATCAGAAAGATTGATATCACTTTTGCTATAATCTGAAAAAACCGCTGTTCTTTCAAAGAAAAGGAAGAGGCAAAGCAAGCACCTTGTTAGCTTCATAAACCTCTTATGACACATTGTTCGGCAAAATTTAGAGCCGCTTTTTTCATTAATTCAAGATAGACCCGAGGATAAGGGGATAATCTTTGAGTCTCTGGATCGAGGAGTTCAGCTGTATTAACAAATTGCTGGAGATACCACATAGAAACTGATCCAAAAAAATTCCCAATTTCATGAATATCATCTACCGTAACATATTGAGGCACGCAGGTTGTTCTTACCTCATATTGCACTGAGCTTTCTCTTATGAGATTTAAAGAAAAAAGTATTGCCTCTGTGTTTACATTAACCCTGCACAGATCAGAATACTTTGCAGGAGATGTTTTTAAATCAAGGGCAATATAATCAACAAGATTTTTTTCAAGGCAAAGCTTGAGTATATCTGGCCTCAGGCCATTTGTATCAAGCTTTATAAGAAAGCCCATGTCCTTTACCTTTTTCATAAAAGAGAGAAGTTCCTTATCAAGAGTTGGCTCTCCACCGCTTATTGTTAGAGCGTCGATAAGGTTGACTCTCTTTTGTAAAAAGGATAAAATCTCCTCTTGTTCTATGACCGGAAGGATATCTGAGTCACGTGCAAGTAACGGGTTATGGCAGTAACAACAACTAAGATTGCATCCACCAAAAAAGACAACTGCAGAGACTTTTCCGGGAAAGTCAATGAGGGAAGTTTTAAACAGCCCTTTGATATTCATTGCAGCAAGAATCTACAAGAAAGTGTTCAGCTTTAAAGGTCTTTCTTTCGCTAAACTCTTCTTTTTTGCCCTTGTTCCATTGATTTACAGGTCTGAAATATCCAACAACTCGAGAATAAACCTCAACAGGAACTACGAGAGATTTTTTTTCCATATATTATGTCTCCTTAAAAATATTTAAATTTAAAAGATATATTAAAATATCTTAATTTTTTCTTAATATATCGGCTTCTATGCCATATTTTAAAAGCTCTTCTGGTGAGTGATCATAGGGACAATATTTATGCTCACCTGGCAAATAGCCATGGACAGGGCACACGCTAAATGTCGGCGTCAAAGTGAAATAAGGCAGAGAGTAATTCTCTGCAATTTTTTTGACCAGAGCCTTAACTACCTCTATATCATCAATCTTTTCTCCAAGGAAAAGATGAACAACAGTCCCACCTGTAAACTTTGTCTGAAGATCATCTTGATGGTCAAGAACCTCGAAGAGATCATCTGTATAGGAAACAGGCAAATGAACCGAATTGGTATAATAAGGATCGTTTTTGCCTGCGGTTTTTATATCTGGATATTTTTCTTTATCAGCCCGTGCAAATCTGTATGTAACCCCTTCCGCCGGTGTTGCCTCAAGATTATAAAAATTTCCAGTCTCCTCCTGAAACTGCATAATTCTTTCTCTCATAAAATCAAGAACCTTTAAAGCAAAGCTCTTGCCCTCTACAGAGGAAATATCAGTATTTAGAAAATTAAGACATGCCTCATTCATGCCTACAAGGCCTATTGTTGAAAAATGATTTCCCCAATACTTTTTGTCTCTTTCATATATCCCAGAAAGATAGAATTTTGTATATGGGTAGAGATCGTTTGCTGTAAAATTTTCAAGAGCCTTACGCTTTATCTCCAGAGAATTTTTAGCTAAAACCATAAGTTCATCAAGTCTGGAGAAGAAATCATCTTCATCCTTAGAAAGGTAGCCAAGCCTTGGCATATTTATAGTTACAACTCCTATACTCCCAGTGAGAGGGTTTGCACCAAAAAGCCCACCACCTCTTTTGCGAAGTTCACGATTATCAAGGCGAAGTCTGCAGCACATTGAGCGAGCATCTTCTGGATTCATATCAGAGTTGATGAAGTTTGCAAAATAGGGAATTCCGTATCTGGCTGTCATCTCCCATATCTTTTCAAGTTTTGGATTGCTCCAATCAAAGTCTTTTGAGATATTATATGTTGGTATAGGGAATGTGAATATTCGATTTTTTGCATCTCCCTCACAGAGGCATTCTGCAAAGGCCGCATTGAACATGTCCATTTCCTTTTGAAATTCACCATAGGTCATGTCCATAAGTTCCCCGCCAATTACAACATAGTCATTTGCAATTGTTGATGGTGGAGTAAGATCCAGCGTAACATTTGTAAAGGGAGTTTGGAAACCAACTCTTGTTGGGATATTCATGTTAAAGACAAACTCCTGCAAACACTGCTTGACTTCATTATAGGTGAGTTTATCATAATATATAAAAGGTGCAAGATATGTATCAAAATTTGCAAAGGCCTGAGCTCCTGCAGACTCTCCTTGAAGAGTATAGAAAAAGTTTACAACCTGTCCAAGGGCGCTTCGAAAATGCTTTGCAGGTTTGCTTTCAACTTTGCCAGGAACACCACAAAATCCTTTTAAGAGAAGATCCTTGAGATCCCATCCAACACAGTAAGCAGAAAGCAATCCAAGATCGTGAAGATGAAAATCAGCATTGACATGCTTTTCCCTTATTTCTGGGGGATATATTCTCTCAAGCCAATATTTTGCTGTTATTGATGTAGATATATGATTATTAAGACCTTGAAGGGAATAGCTCATATTGCTATTTTCATTAACTCTCCAGTCCGATCTATCCAGATAATTATCAATAAGCTCAAGCCCTTCGTTTAGAAGATCCTTACTTTCTCTTATACGCCTGTGCTGCTCTCGATAAATAATATAGGCCTTTGCAACCTTGGCATGACCTCTCTCTATGAGCATTTTTTCGACTAAGTCCTGAACGTTTTCCACCGTTGGGATACGACCGTCTTTATAAACTATATTTAATATATCCACAACAGACTTGCATACTACTGCTGCAGTCTCCCTGCTTGTGCCTCCTACAGCCTTTGCTGCTTTAAAGATAGCATCAGTGATTTTTTCAGAATCAAAAGGAACAATGCGACCGTCTCTCTTGCGGATATACTGAATTTCAGAATCAATCTTCATGTAAAAATAAACCTCAAAAATATAAAAAATTTAAATCAATTAAATATTGTAAAAAAATAAAAATAATTTAGATAAAAAGATATCCCACTCCTTTTTTGAAGTAGCCTATAAAAATTTAAGCAGAAACTTTACAGAAGAATACATCAGGTACAGTGATATTAAGCTCTGTGAATCATTACTTAAAAAAGTAAAAGATCTCCTGTCAAATAAAGTTTTCTGTCAAAACAGAAATTTACCATTTTAAGTTTATCATATCACAATATCTTCAACCCACTTATACAAAGCCGCAACAAAAAGTGTGCTGGATAAAGCAAGATATATTAAAATAATGCAATATTGATTGCTTAAATAATTCCTTAATTCTTTTAAGCCATTAAGTCAACTAAAAATATTATGTCACCAGAAAAAAAATAATCAAAAAAATTAGATTTACCGATAATATATTGAGAAGTCTTATTTTTCAAAAAGTCATATAGGAGCAATTCCATGAAAAAGGGAAAGATTATAACATTATCAATTACAATGATAGCTTTTATTTTTATAGTAACCTCTAAGGCTATGTATAGTTCTTCTATAATAGACAAAATCAAAATAAATAAAGAGGATATACCTGAGGGTTTTGTTTATGGACAAATTCCAGGTTTTGCCAAAAATCTCCTTAAGTCAAATCCCTGGATATTTGACCAGGAGGCTATTCAAAAAATGACAGCCAGAATATACCCTGGGGGAGAAGCCAGCAAGGTTTCTACTATACATATGACAATACTTGCTAAAGAAAAGAATCCTTTCAGAGATGATATAGTTTGCTATATAATGCTATTTAAAGATAAAAAAGCTGCAGGTGAAGAAATTGCAAAGCTTAGCGAATATGTAGGATATAACAGAGATAGGTCAATTCTTATGGAAAAGGAAAATATTGCAATATATCTCTTTGTCGATGACATCAGCAACTTTAAATATATAAAAGAAATCTCAGAGACATTGCAAAAAAGACTGGATTCAATATAAATATTTTAATATTATAAAATTGCTATAGAGATGTGAACTTTATCTCTATGGCAATTTAGTGGTTTTTTCTATTTTTAACTTCTTTCTCTGTTGTATATTTCCTGGCCGACTCTCTTTATATGTTCCTTAATATTGTCTTCCAGCATTTCGTATTTTGTTACATCCAGCCTATAGGGTATTTCTAAATCTTCAAGCATAGAATAAAGCCTCAGGTATTCAGAAAAATTCATTTCTGGAGCAACTATTGTAATATCGATGTCAGAACCTTTACTATAGTTCCCCTTTGCCCTTGAACCATATATCAGGACTCTCTCCACCTGTGGTTTTAATTTGAATATATCCTCCATAGACTTTAATAATTTTTCAGAAAGCCCGAATTTACCATCGCTCATTTGCCTGTAACTCCATAAATTTTTGAAATAGCTTTTCAAACTCACTGCAATACATATTTGCAATATTGATAATTATGCTTTCTGTCAAGGCTTGATTATATGCATGAGATGTCAAATTTCTTGTGGCAATTATATCCATCCACATGTCACCATTTTCAATGATTGCATATTTAAAGGCAATTCTAATAGCATCCCTTGACTCTCTAATTTCCTGAATGCCCTGATATAAAAAATAATCCCTTATTAAGTTCCAGGCAAGCTCAAAGGTATATTCAAAGGCCTGAATCATGCCCTGCTTTTCAAGATCATTTAAGCCTGTCTCTTTGTATTGAGTAACCGCATTTTTTAATTGGTTAAGAGCATTTTTATAATTTTCAAGTCACTGGAGCCATCGGATATCATCAGCCATAATTAACACCTATGCTTTAATGATTTAAGCCTGGATTTTTAAGTTAATTTTAACACAGATACCAAAAAAGGTCAATAGCAAAAGCAATTGAGTAATATACTTTGATTTAATTTTCCAGAAGGGATTGCGTGATTGAATATCTTTGTCCATCGAAGGTAAACTTTACTCTAAGAATTCTATTTTCCGGTATAAATAGCTTTAGTTCACCAGGCTGATAGATGTTATTGGCTCTGACATATCTTCCTTTAGTTTTATCCAGTTCCCATCTTTCTGCTTTTATTATTGCATATTTACCAGCCTCTGCCTGGAGTGCTAAGGTCTTTTTTATCTCAGGGTGAGATGTTTCTGTGCGGATCTCCTCTGCAGAATTCACTGTAACCTGATAATAGACAATTGTTTCAGAGGGTGAGCTAAAGCTATCTGAAAATTCAAGGATCAAGTTATAATCATTAGGCAAGGGGAAAAGGCTTTTACCTTTATAGCTGTATATATTTCTCTCTGCAAGGAGATCTATAATCTCTGTAGTAACTCCATTGGAAAGTAAAAGAATTCTTTCATCGATTATTTGTTTAATACTTAAAGCGCTTTTAGATAAAATAGGAATAAAACTTCCGTTATATTCAATTTCCTGAGATTTAATAAGTAATAGCTTGTTGCCCACGATATCAAAATCTGAGATTTCTTCAATTGAAGATAGATTAAGGTTCAGGCTTTCTATTTTAATAAGTGTGCAACTGTTGGATTCAGAGTTGCTCTCTGATTTTTTTTCAAGCAATATATAAAAGAAATTATTATCCGCCTTAAATTTTTTTATAGAGCCCTGAAATTGAGGAATTGCTTTTTCTGTATAAGCAGCAGTATTAATATCATAAGATGAAATTAGCCATTGAGTCTCTGTCTCTTGAATAAAATAAATGTTGTCACAATCGACATAATAGGCAAGTAAGGGACCTTTTAATGTAATATGTAATTCTTCAGCTACTTTTTTTAAAGCATAGAGTTTTTCGTTTTGGGCAATTATATCCAATGCCTGAAGCTTTGGATTTTGATTGGGGAAAAGAGATTGGGAGAGTAAAAGAAAAATGAATATGCTTATTATTGTGTTATTTTTCATTGCAACCATTGGCAGATTTTGCTAAAGAATTTGTAAATGCCACAACACTTAAAAATGTTGTGGCATAAATTTTACATCAATTATAAGTTTCAGAGCCAAGGTATGTTACAGGTGGCTCATCCATAAGCCATCGCAAGGTATTTTTAAGTCTCATAAGCTGAACAAAGAGATCGTGTTCTGGCTCTTCGTTTGGTGCATGCATTGGGCTCTTCCAGTAAAAGGAAAGCCATTCCTGATTTCCAGCCAGAGAGGCTCTTTTGGCAAGATCCATAAAAAGCACAAGGTCAAGAACTATAGGTGCTGCCAATATTGAATCCCTGCACAAAAAGTTAACCTTAATCTGCATTGGGTATCCAAGCCAGCCAAAAATATCTATATTGTCCCAGCCCTCTTTGTTGTCTCCCCTTGGAGGGTAGTAGTTGATTGTAACCTTGTGGTAAAAATCCTTGTAAAGCTCTGGATATTCCTCAGGTTGTAAGATTTGTTCAAGAACAGAGAGCTTGCTTACTTCCTTTGTTTTAAAGGAGTCTGGATCATCCAAAACCTCTCCATCTCTGTTGCCAAGGATGTTTGTTGAATACCATCCCTTCATTCCAAGCATTCTGGATTTAAGACCAGGGGCAAGAAGGGTCTTCATGAAAGTCTGACCGCTTTTGAAGTCTTTGCCTCCCATTGGAACTTTTCTGAGATCAGCCAGTTCCCACAGAGCTGGGATATCATTGCAGAGGTTCGGTGCACCATTTGCATAGGGTATTCCAAGGTCAAGTGCTGCATAAGCATAGATCATGCTTGGCGCAATTTTTGGATGATTTTCTTTTAGAGCTTTTTCAAAGTTTGCTAAAGTATCATGAACGCCAGGGATCATCTCCTGATATATCTCTGTGCTGGCACACCAGATCATCACCATGCGGGAGAGCTTTTTTTCTTCTTTGAATTTTAAAATATCATCTTTTACCATCTGAGCAAGGTCCCATAAGGTTGGAGCCTGCTTCACCCATGTGCCATGAAGTTTTTTTACATATTCATTTTTAAACACTGCCTTCCATGGTTTAATCAGCATGAGCTCATCCTTTACAGCCTCGATGTGATCTGCAGATAGAACTTGCGCTCTTTTGGCAGCATCATAGGCGCTGTCTTCAAAAATATCCCATCCAGCAAATTCAAGGTCCTTTAGATCTGCCAGTGGAACGAAGTCTTTGATGTTGACCTCTTTGGCATTGTCTCCCTTACCAACTCTAATCTTGCCCATTTGAGTAAGAGAGCCCACTGGGACAGAAAGCCCTTTACGGATAAGCATAACTCCAGCTATAAAGGTTGTACTTACAGCACCGAGCCCTGGAATTAGAACTCCAAGTTTACCTTCAGCAGGTTCTATATCTGTATTTTTAAATGTCACGGATAACTCCTTCTAAAATTATTTTCTAAGATAAAAGCTAAGGTTTTCTACATCTAAATAAGTATTAAGGCTTAAGTCAAGAAATTTTAAAATAAAAACATATAATCTAAGGTATTAAAAAAATGAAAAAATGGTATTTTTATAGCTATTTCAGCATTTACTTGACAAATTCAAAATTGATGAATTTAAATGACCTTATAAAACCATCTATTTTTAATCCGGTGGAAATTTTTATATATTTTTTGGAGCAATAAAATGAACAGAGAGACTGTTGATATTGATTGGAGCAACCTGCCTTTTGCATACGTAAAAACAGATTATAATATCCGATTTTATTACAAAGATGGAAAATGGTCTGATGGTGAATTAGTTTCTGATGAATATATAACAATGCACATGGCTGCTCCATGCCTTCATTATGGCCAGGAGGCCTTTGAGGGTTTAAAGGCCTTTGAAACAAAAGATGGAAGAGTTGTTGTTTTTCGTCCTTCAGAAAACTGGAAAAGGTTGCAAAAGACATCAGAGAGGATCTTTCTTCCTCCAATGCCAGAAGAGATGTTCCTTGAGGCAATAAGAAAGGTGGTATCTGCAAACAGGCGCTTTGTTCCTCCCTATGGCACAGGAGCAAGTCTATACATAAGGCCATTTCTTATTGGTGTAGGGGCGAAGGTTGGTCTTGGCCCTGCATCTGAATATATATTTGTTATATTTGTAACTCCCGTTGGTCCATATTACAAAGGAGGGCTCACTCCTGTTAAGGCAATGGTAATAACTGGTTTTGATAGAGCTGCACCTGATGGAGTTGGCGACTGTAAGGTTGGTGGAAATTATGCAGCAGGTCTGCCTGGTGCTGATTACGCAAAGCATCATGGATATCCTGTGCCCCTTTATCTTGATCCAAAAGAGAAGAGATATGTCGATGAGTTTGGAACTTCAAACTTTATTGGAATCAAGGGGAAGAGCTATATAACTCCAAGCTCAAAGAGTATATTACCAAGTATAACCAATATGAGTCTTGCTCAAATTGCAGAAGATATGGGCTATAAAGTAGAGAGAAGGCCTGTGGATATTGAAGAGGTTCCATCCTTTGATGAAATTGGGGCTGTAGGCACAGCAGCTGTTGTTACTCCAATATGTGAAATCAACTACAATGGTAAAATTATGAAATTTGGCAAAGAAGACTCAGCAGGCCCTGTTATTAGTGAATTATACAAAAGGCTCACTGGAATTCAATACGGTGAAATTGAAGATAAATATAACTGGCTATTTGAGGTTAAGTAGGCTTAAGGGTTTTATTATTAAAGCTGCCATAAGAGTGTCTTTGTTAAAAATTAACTTAAAAACCTTTTTATGGCAGCCTCTTCATCATGGTATCAGTGTGAATTTGTAATCATTTTTGCCTGCAAAGCAAGATATTCTACAAGGGTCTGCTCAGATATTGCTCCCTGCTGAACAAGGATTATCCCGATGAGACCTCCCTCTTCTTTTTGAGTTTTTAGTGCCTTATCCAGTTGTTCTCGTGTAATAACTCCATTTTCAAGTAAGATCTCACCAAGTAGTGGTTTTGCCATATTTTCCTCCTTAAAAGTTACCTCTCAATTTAGGTAAATAATAATTTTACAATAATCTCTCAATGGCGCTTTTCCATAGATCGATTTGCTTATCTCTTTCCTGCTTATTCATAACAGGCTCAAATCTAACGCATACTTTATTTTCTGAGGCAATCTCATCAATACTTTTGAAAACACCTGTTGCAACTCCTGCAAGGTATGCAGCACCAAGGGCTGTTGATTCTCTATTTTCTGGAATCAAAACAGGCACACCAAGAATGTCTGACTGAAACTGCATCAAGAATCTGTTACTGGTTGCTCCTCCATCAACACGAAGCTCATGAATCTTCTTCCCGGTGTCCTGTTCCATGGCATGGATGACATCCATGGATTGAAATGCAATAGACTTTAAGGCTGCTCTTACGATTTGTTCCCTCGTTGTGTCCCTTGTAAGTCCAAATATTGCACCTCTTGCATCCATCTTCCAGTAGGGTGCACCAAGACCAACAAAGGCTGGCACAAAAACAACCTCATCCTCTTTGTTGAACTGAGAGTTTGCCATACCTTCGGATTCAGTTGCATTATCAAAAAATTTCATATAATCCCTGAGCCATTGCATTACAGCCCCACCAATAAAAACAGAACCTTCAAGGGCATAGATTGGATTTCCATAGTTATCAGGGGTAAGTGTTGTAAGCAGACCATTGGAGGATATAATAAAATCCTCTCCATTGTTTAAGAGCATAAAACATCCTGTGCCGTAGGTGTTTTTTGTTCCTCCTGGAAAAACGCAATTCTGCCCAACCATAGCAGCCTGTTGATCCCCAGCCATTCCTCCAATAGGAATCCCATCTGGAAGTCCAGGGAAGCCCAATGTTGTGCCATAGTTATATGCAGAGGGGTAGACCTCTGGTAAAATATTCATTGGAATGCCAAGAATATCACATAATTCATCAGACCATTTTTTTTGCTTGATATCAAATATAAGAGTTCTTGAGGCATTTGTAAAATCAGTGGCATGGACTTTGCCTCCTGTGAGATTCCAGAGGATCCAGGTGTCAATAGTTCCGAATTTGAGCCTGTCGTTTTTTGCAAGAGTTCTTGCCTCAAGGACATTATCAAAAAGCCACTTAATCTTTGTTCCTGAAAAATAAGCATCAATTACAAGGCCTGTCTTTTCTCTGAATTTGCTTTCATATCCAAGGCTTTTAAGTTGATTGCATATATCAGAAGTTCTTCTGCATTGCCATACAATAGCCTTATGTATTGGCTTGCCTGTAGAGGAATCCCATAACAAGGTGGTTTCCCTTTGATTTGTTATGCCAATTGCTATTGCAGACTCTGGATTTAAATTGCCTTTTTTTATGGCCTCTGGTATAAGAATCTTTATTGAATCCCATATCTCAAGAGCATCATGCTCTACCCATCCAGATTTAGGAAAGTATTGAGGGAACTCTCTGTAAACGTTAGAAAGGACTTTTCCTCTTTCATCAAAACAGAAAACCCTATTGCCAGTTGTACCAAGGTCTATAGATATTATATATTTTTTATCCTCCATGAATAACTCCTTTTAAATCCGTAAATTATAACCAGTAACAGACTTACTCTTTTCTATTATTATAAAGTTTTAAATTTTTATGTCAAATAATTAAACTATCTAAAAAATATTTTTTGCTGCATTTTAAGTTTTTTAAAAAAGCTCTTGCCATAAATATATAAAATCTTAACTTATAATCACTTGATCTTTTATAAAAGGTAAAATATGCTTTCCAATATATTCAAAGGCAAAGAACCAATTTTTGTTGCAGAGATAGGTCTTAATCACAATGGCAACATTGATGAGGCAATCGCTATGATTAAGGCAGCAGCAGAATGTGGAGCAGATGCTGTAAAGTTTCAGACCTTTATTCCTGAGCTTATGGTATCACCCTTTGCTTCTTCAATGTTGAATGAAGAAGCTTTTATGAAAAAAGACTATGACACAATAAATTTTTTTAAAAAATTTACTTTTTCAAAAGAAGAGTGGCTCAGAATACAAGAGGCAGCTAAAAAATATAACGTTGAGTTCTTCTCTGCAGCATTTGATATCCCCTCTGTGGAACTCCTTGAAGAGTTAAATGTCAGGCTTTATAAAATTGCTTCCTCTGAGGTTACAAATATACCTCTCCTTGAAAAAATAGGCCACACAAAAAAGCCAGTGATTATGTCCACTGGAATGGCCTGTGAGGAGGAGATATTATCTGCAATTGAAACTCTCTCAAAAAACGGCACAGGGGATATAGTTTTGCTTCATTGTGTTTCACTTTATCCACTTGAAGACTCTGAGGCAAACTTAAGAAGAGTCTTATCTTTAAAAGAAAAGTTTAAACTTCCAGTAGGATTATCAGATCACAGCAGAGATCACTATGCTGCAATGATAGCCTCTGCCTTTGGTGCAGTTGTTATAGAAAAGCATTTTAAACTACATAGTAAACATCTTTGCCCTGATAGTGAGGTTTCCCTTGAACCAGAAAGCTTTTCAGAGATGATAGCCCTTGCAAGGAGAGGATTTGCTCTTGCTGGCAGCGGAGAGATTAAGACTCAAGGCCGGGAGTGTAATACTGCCAGAGGTGCCAGGCGAAGCCTTTTTGCTGCAAAAAAAATTCCTGCAGGAAAAGATCTTTCAATGGATGATGTCATTGCTCTCCGGCCTGGGACAGGGATACCTGTGCAGGAAATATATAAATACAGGGGTAAAAAAGTTTTGACAGATATTGATGAGGGTTTACCTCTCAAGGGTGAATATTTTGAACAGGAGCAATAAATGATGCGCAAAAGAAAAGTGATTGCACTGCTTGTGCTTTGCCTGGCTTTGACTCAGTGCACAACATGGTATAGACTTACAAGAAAAGACAGCAAACTCTGGAATCAAAGTGATATTGCTATTCTTACCTCAGTTGCAGAGGCAATAGAATTTAGAGCTGGTTTTGATCCGTATTTAGATTTAGATTATATCTACATGGCGGGTAACTTTACAAAAGAAGAGATAGCAGTAAAAGAAAAAAAGTTGAAAGAGGTTATAACTTCATTTAAAAGTGAAGATGTAATTGCCTTTTACGAAAAAGTTTTTTCCATTGTTGAAATTTTGAAATGGTATGCCGAAGATTATAAAAATGATGAAGAATGGAATGAGGCAACTTACATAGAAAAATATCTGTTACCAGATACAGAGAAATTTTCTGAAATGCTTGAAAAAAATATCATCATAATAAATCCTGATTATTCAAAAATTATTGAGGAGAGAAAAAGAGTCATCAAAGACAGAGTCAAAAAAGATCTGGATTGATGCTTTGTTAGTTATCTATGAACAGAGTCATAATAAAATTAAGCATTATCTTTACAATAGTTCTCACTTCTTTAACCCCACTTTTTTCACAAACAAAGGGGATGTATGTTTTATGCTATCACACCTTTGGGGATAAAAAAGATCCATACACTCTGGCTTACTCTACACTTAAGGTTAATTTAGAAAGCCTTAAAAGGGCTGGATATAAATTTGTTAGCTTCGAAGATGTTGTATCAGGAAATATAGAGGGAACAAAAAACATATTGGTGACCATTGATGATGGAAATAAGAGCGTATATGAAGCTTATTTTTCGATTATGAAGCCTCTTGGCATAAAGCCAGTTCTTGGAATATATCCTGCGATAATAGGAAGAGTCCATTATGCATTAACATGGGAAGAGCTAAGAAGGCTATCGGCAGAGGGTTGCTATATTGCATCCCATGGGTATCATCACATGTTTTTGTCTGAAAAGTATTCAAAGGAAGAACCTGAAAGCTTTAAAAAAGAAATATATTATTCTAAAAAAGTTCTGGAAGAAAAACTTGGCCGTAAGATAGAGGCAATGGTCTATCCCTTTGGAGTTTATAGCAACATTGCAGTTGCGGAGATGAAAAATGCAGGATACAAATATGGACTTTGCCTTACACAGAAAATGGCTTATCTTCCCTTTGAAGATAGCTTTGCAATACCTCGATATATGATCACAAAGCCAAATCAGAAGGGTCTGATGGCTTTTTTTGCAAAGAAGGCTCAGGAGAATCATAATGTATCTACTTTAGAAGATTCAAAAAAAGAAAATAACCCTAAAGCAGCAAAAAAAAATGTTGATATTGTCTCTCTTCAAAACTATCCCCAAAGAATAAGCAAGATGGTGGCAAATGACATTATATTTATGCCAGATAATCAACAATCAGAAAAGCCTAAGAACAAGAAAAATATAACAAAGTCCAGAAGCAACTTTAAGCCCTATATTCATAGTGCAGCAGACTTAAAGAGAATTAAAAAAGAAAGCAAAAAGGATGTTACTCCTTCAAAAAAAATCTCTGACCAAGAATTAAACAGAAAAACTACAAGACATACATTTTTTAGAGAGCTTAAAGAAAAACTATTTGATATTGAGAAAGAACTTACAGCTTATATCCATTCTTTTATTGATCTTGCAGCGACAAAAACCGCTTTTGTAAGAGACAGAATTGTCTCTTTCTTTTCTTGATGTCTTTTAATTTTGCAGTAAAAGATAGTGCTAATTTCAAATAAAATTCAGTAATAATTCCTGAACTTCTTTTAAAATAAAAATACTCTATTATCTCCGCCGACTTTGACGGGAATGATATTTTCTTGATTTTACACTAAATATTTAGGAATAATTACTGAATAAAATTTATACTTTTCCTTGACAAGGTCTCTTTTTCGGTTTAATTCTGGAAAAAACATCAGGGGGATATTATGAGACTTGGAATTGATGTCGGGGGGACTCATACTGATGCTGTAATTGTTGATCAGGCAAAGGGAGTAATAGCAAAATATAAAGTGAAAACTCTTAAAGAGGATCTCCTTGGAACAATAATACATTCCCTTAAAGAGATAACCGCAAATCAGGATATATCAAAAATTACAAATGTAAATTTAAGCACAACACTGTCTACAAATGCAATTGTAGAAAACAGGCTGGAAGAAACAGCACTATTTCTGTCATCAGGACCTGGTATTGATCCAGAAAATTTTGCAATAGGTAATAATACATATATCATAAATGGTTCAATAGATCACAGGGGAAGTGAGGTTTTAGGCCTTGACAGTATTCAACTCAAAAAATCTTTAAAGGAGTGTGCAGATAAAAACATAAAGGTCTTTGCTGCTGCAACTAAATTTTCTACAAGAAATAATAAACACGAGCTTACTATCAAGGAGGCTGCAATACCCTTTTGCGATTACATAACCATGGGGCATGAGATATCTGGTCTTTTGAGTTTTCCGCGGCGAGCAGCAACTGCTTATTATAATTCTGCTGTATGGAGGATTTATAATAATTTTATAAACTCAGTTATAGACGCCATGGCAAATATTGGGATTAAGGCTCCCCTGAATATTTTGAAGGCAGATGGTGGAACAATGCCTCTTGAAATATCACGAAGAGTTCCTGTTGAATCAATACTCTCTGGGCCTGCTGCAAGTATCATGGGAATAATTGCTCTGTGCAATATAAAAGAAGACTCAGTGATACTTGACATAGGGGGAACAACTACAGATATAGCAATTTTTGCAGCAGGTTCTCCTCTTGTAAATAGGGAAGGTGCAGCACTTGAGGGAACCCCAACCCTTGTGAGATCCCTTGAAAATAGATCTATTGGCATAGGTGGAGACTCTGCAATAAAAATAGAAAACGGTAAGGTTGTAACAGGTCCAGAAAGATTTGGTCCTTGTATGGCTGATGGTGGCAATATGCCTTGTCTTATAGATGCTTTGAATTTTAAGAAAATTATACAATATAACAATAGGGATGCCTCAGAAAGAGGAATTATAGAACTTGCAAAGAAAAATAAATTTAAAGCTGATCATCTTGCTGATGCTGCAATAAATTTTGCTGCAGAGAGAATAAATGCAGAAATTGAAAAAATGCTTTTTGAGCTAAATAGCAAGCCCGTTTATACAATACATGATATGATACATGCTGAAAAAATTATTCCCAAAAAGATTTATATAATAGGCGGCCCTGCTAAAGCTCTGGCAGATGTTTTAAGTGGAGATATTGAGATACTTGTTCCAGAGGACTATGACGTTGCCAATGCAATAGGGGCGGCTCTTGCAAGAACCACTTTTGAAACAGAGCTCTTTTGCGATACAGGCAAAGGGAAGATGATTATTCCAAATATCAATGTGGAAAAAAATGTTACAAGGCAATATAACCTTGATGAAGCTATATCTGATGCTAAGACCTTCACAAGGGAATATCTTAGAAAGCATGGAATAGATATAAACCTTGATGAGCTCACAATAACAGAGGCAACAAATTTTAGGATGATAAATGATTTTTATTCAGCGGGCAATGATATAAGAGTCAAGTGTCAGATGAAGCCCAATGTAGTTATGTATTTACACAAATGAGAGGTGTGTTATGCTCAAAGCAAAAAATAAATTGGGGCTTATATTTTTCCCGGCATATGACTGGGCCATATCCCCAACTCATCCAGAGAGAGAAGAGAGATTGCTCTATACTCAAGATCAGTTAAAAGAAGAGGGAATTTTTGATGTTGAGGGGATAGTTGAATTAAAGCCTGATATTGCAACAGATATAGATGTTATGAGAACTCACTTTTGCTTTCCAGATGTTGAAAGCGTTACAACTCAATCCCATCTCATCTCAGCAGGTGGAGCCATAAGGGCAGCTCGCGCTGTTCTTGATGGAGAGGTAAGTAGCGCCTTTGCATTGGTGAGACCTCCAGGGCATCACTCTATGAAGTGTGTTCATGGTAATAGAGGTTTTTGCAATATAAATAATGAAGCAATTATGATTGAGTATATACGGGAGAATTACAATATACGTAGAATTGCCATAGTGGATACTGATTGTCATCATGGCGATGGGACACAGGATATTTATTGGCATGATCCTGATGTTCTCTTTATATCACTGCATCAAGATGGAAGAACTCTCTACCCAGGAACAGGGCATCTCAGAGAAAATGGAGGACCAGGAGCAAAGGGAAGAACTATAAATATTCCTCTTCCACCTCATACATCAGAAGAGGGCTTTCTCTATGTAATTGATGAAATGGTGTTGCCCATACTTGAAGATTTTAAACCAGATTTAATTGTTAACTCTGCAGGTCAGGATAATCACTACACAGACCCCATAACCAATATGAATTTTACAGCTAAGGGTTATGCAATGCTAAATGATAAGCTAAAGCCTCATATTGCAGTGCTTGAAGGTGGATATTCTATTCAGGGAGCTCTGCCTTATGTAAATTTGGGAATTGTCCTTGCTATGGCTGGGATTGATTATTCCCATGTGAAAGAGCCAGATTATGATATAAGATATCATCCTCAGGATGAGGAGATTACTGCTTATATAAAGAAACTAAAAAAGGAAGTCCTTAACAATTATTTTTCTCCAATGCCAGATTATATGAGGGCGTCACCTGGAGAGTTTACAGTTCGGCACAAGAACATATATTATGATACAGATGGTATTCATGAAAATCAAAAAGAGCAGATAAAGACATGTAAGAATTGCAGAGGCCTTCTTGTAATAGAATCATCATCAAGTGTCAATCCACCATCAGCAGGGATTGAAATTCCAGTTGATGGATGCTCAAAGTGCAAAAAAGAAGGCTATGCTCTTATGGAGAAGATGTGGAAGAGTAGAGAGTTTGTTACAATTCAAATGACAGATAGAGTAGATAAGCGATATTTTAGATACAGCCAGTATTAACCTGGCTGTATCTAAGGTTTTTAAAGTATAAAAAGCATTTCCCAGTATTTTGGCATTGGCCATAGCTCATCATCCATAATGGTTTCAAGCTCATCAACAAGCTTCCTGAGCTCATCCATCTTGGTCTTAACACTTGCACAATAGACATCTGCTTTTTCCTGCTCATCTTCAATTCTTTTTGCTGCCTCTGCTCTGGATTTAAGATCTGCAAGCCCGCTTTGAATGTGAACTATAAGAGAGCTTATCTTCTCCAGAAATATTCTTTGAGAATCAACAATATTATCAGATACAAGTCCTGATATTTGATTTATTGAAGAGGCAATATTTCCCTGAAAGATATAGGCTGCTGGCAGAATCTGAGAAGAAACCATATTATAAAAAGCATTGGATTCAATATCAATATTCTTTGAATATTTTTCAAGATGAATATGATACCTTGATGCAAGCTCAACCTCTGAGAGTACCTTGTATTTATCAAAAAGTTTTTTGGCTTTCTCTGTGTTATATGCCTTTAAAGCCTCTGGAGTTGTTTTGTAATTTGGTAGTCCTCTTTTCTCTGCTTCTTTGTGCCATTCTTCAGAGTAATTATCTCCTCCAAATATTACAGGTTTAAATTCTTTAATTTCTTCTCTGATTATTTCAAATATAGTTTTTCGTAAATCGGAAGTTCCTTTCTTTTCAATCTTATCAGCAAGTTCATCAATGCTCTCTGCAACTATTAAATTCAATACAGTGGCAGGAAAAGAGATTGACTGAGATGCCCCAACTGCTCTGAACTCAAACTTGTTTCCTGTAAATGCAAAAGGAGAAGTTCTATTACGATCAGTGTTATCTTTACTGAGAAGGGGTAAAGATGAAAGGCCAAGATCTATAATAGCTGCATCTGTTGCCTTGATGCTTTCGCCTTTTTCTATGGACTCAAGAATTGCACTGAGCTGATCTCCAAGAAAAACAGATATAATAGCAGGAGGTGCTTCATTTGCTCCGAGTCGGTGATCATTACCGCTGTGTGCTACAGATGCTCGTAGTATATCTGCATGCCTATGAACAGCCTTTAAGACTGCTGTAAGGAAAAGCAAGAACTGTATATTTTCAGTGGGAGTCTTTCCTGGATTCAGTAGATTTATTCCATCATCAGTTCCAATTGACCAGTTAAGATGTTTTCCAGATCCATTTATGCCAGAAAAGGGCTTCTCGTGTAATAATACAGCAAGGTTGTGTCTGCGTCCAACATTTTTCATTGTATCCATTAAAAGCTGATTGTGATCTGCTGCAATATTTGCCTCTTCAAAAATTGGGGCAATCTCAAACTGAGCAGGAGCAACCTCATTATGCCTTGTCTTTGCAGGAATTCCAAGCTTAAAGAGCTCTTCATCTAATTCGTGCATAAAGGACTGAATTCTTTCTTTGATGCTTCCAAAATACTGGTCCTCTAACTCCTGTCTCTTAGCAGGTGCTGCTCCAAGTAAGGTTCTCCCTGTAAGCACCAGATCCTGTCTATGCAAAAAATATTCCCTATCTATGCAAAAATATTCCTGCTCTGGACCACAGTTTGCAAAGACTTTCTTTGATGTGGTATTTCCAATGAGTTTGAGCAATCTCATGGCGCTATGATTGACAGCTCTTATAGATCTAAGGAGAGGGGTTTTCTTGTCAAGAGCCTCTCCAGTATAGGATATAAAAGCTGAGGGAATACACAAAGTAATAGCAGATCCATTTTTACGTAAAAAAGCAGGACTTGACATATCCCATGCAGTGTAACCCCTTGCCTCAAAGGTTGCTCTTATGCCTCCGCTTGGAAAACTGGATGCATCAGGCTCTCCCTGGACAAGCTGAGAGCCAGAAAATCTTTCTATGACCTCTGCATGACCAACAAATTCAATAAAGGAGTCGTGCTTTTCAGCTGTTGCCCCTGTTAATGGCTGGAACCAGTGTGCAAAGTGAGTGGCGCCATTTTCTATAGCCCATTCCTTCATTGCATGAGCCACAGCATTTGCAGTATCAATATCAAGCTTGCTATTTTCCTCTATGCAGGAAAGCAATTTCAGGTAGACAGACCTTGGGAGTTTAGCCTCCATGACTTTTCTGTTGAATGTATATTCACCAAAAAAAGTAGAAATAGGTCTTCTATCCTTGTCATCATCTTCCAGAAAAAGTCTCCTTACTTTGGTATTGACTTCTCTTTTCATATATATCACCTCTTTTATAAGTTCTTTTTACTAAGAAACCATATTGCATAAAATATAGTCTCTGTCAAATTAAAGTTTTAGGCTACTTAACTAATTAACATACATGTAATACATCTTATTTATTATAATCTCTAAAAATGGAACAAAATTCATATTGAGATATTTTCAAGTATTAAAAACAAAAGTTTGTTACAGTCATGTAAAAGAGTTATAAATCCTAAAGAGAAGTGAAGTTAAATCTTTGTTAAATAATTTTAATTGACCTATGGAAAAGATCAATATCATTATTGTCCTTAGAAAAAAATAAGGGAATATTTTTTGAAAGGTAGAGTAGATACTTATAGTTTTAGTATAGCCACCTTGCAGGAGGATAAAAATGAAAAAAGAACTTCTTACAAATATTATTGATAATTTTTTTAACTGTAACAGATCGGAGATTCTTCAGATAATAAATGAACTCATAAATACACTCAAGGCAGAGGAAAATCTTTCATGTTTTGAAATAATGTCACGAAATTATGACACAGCTCAATCTAATCCAGAGATTCATTATATACCTGGAAATCTCAAGGATGCCAGAGATGCAATCTTTCCATATTTTTGGGGGACTGATGGATGGTATTCCAAGCTTCACATGGAAAATGTTAAGGGTCCTGCAAATTACGCATCTCTTATAGGAGCAATTGCCTGTTTACTTAAAAATCCAAACCTTTGTGTTGATACATACAGTCAGAGATCAAATGAACTGGAGCTTAAGGCAATAACCTCACTTGCAAATTTAGTTTTTTATCACACAAAAAATCCATGGGGAATTTTTACCATGGGTGGGACTATTTCTAACCTATATGGGGGAAAAATCGGCATAGAAAAAACTCATCCCAATGCGATGAAAAGAGGCCTCAGGGATGTTAAGCTTGCTGGGATAGTCTCAGAGGCTGCACATTACTCAAACGAGACTCTGGCGGGATGGCTTGGACTTGGAACAGACAATCTTTATTCTATACCAACAGATGAATCCTGCAGCATGGATTTGCAATTGCTTAGAGAAAAAATGGAAGAGATCTACAATGGGAAAACAACAATTGCCTTTGTCATAGCAACCTTTGGCAGTACAGATGCCTTTGGAATTGACGATATTAAATCTATAAGGCAGATAATAAACGAGGTAAGCGCTAAATACAATATGCCAGTACCTCAACTCCATGTGGATGCGGCAGCAGGATGGTCTCTTTGTTTCTTAAACGAATACGATTTAGAAAAAAATGAATTTGGACTTTCTTCAGAAGTGCTTTCTGTTGTTGAAAGATTGAGATATTATTCCATGGGAATTCAGGAGGCTGATTCAGTTACAATAGATTTTCATAAAATGGGTTGGGGACATTATCCAGCCAGTGCATTTATTGTGAACAATCGAGAGGACTTAAAATATCTCTTCAGGAGCAAGGAAGAGCTTCCATACTTTTCAGAGGCTGATTATAGGCACGATCCAGCTTTATTTACCCTTGAAACCTCTCGTCCTGCCATAGGACCTTTTTCTGTAATGGCAAGTTTAAATGGCATAGGACTTAAGGGCTATCAGATACTTGTTGCTCATTCCCTTGAAATGGCTGCACTGTTACGAAAAAAGCTTAATAACCTTGAATATTGTAAGGTAATAAATCAAAATTGCCTTGGCCCAAGTGTTGTGTGGTGGGTTTTGCCAAAGGGCAGGGATGCCTCAGTGATATATGAGAAGCTTGTAGCAGGAGAACTCTCAGAAAAGGAATACACAAGATATTTTTCTGAGATACATAGACTTTTTGAAAAAAGAAAAAACGTGCTTAATCCAGAAATAGATGCAAGCCTAAGTTTTACAACTGCAATGGGGTATAATCCCCATGGTATTGCAATACCTGCATGGAAGGGGGTATTTTTTAATCCAAAAACAGATGAGTCTGTTGTAAGGCAGATTATCAAAAGTATAGAGGAGTTGTAGCCATAAGGCGTTTTCTGAAATTGCTTATTTTTTTTATATCCTCAGGGGTTGTTCTGCAGCAACCCCCAATGAGCCTTGCCCCTTTATTATACCATTCCTGACTTGCCATAGAAAAGTCCACACATCTTTCTTGTTTTGTCCAACAATTGCATGTTGTATCAAAAATCTCACCTGAGTTTGGATAAACAATGATAGGTATTGTAGTATCTGTATTTGCCTCTTCAATAAGAGAGGATATAAATTCTGGATCAGAGCAGTTTATTCCCACTGCCGCAAGATTTTTATAGACTAATAAGGCTTTTACACAGTCGCTAAAAAGCTTACCATCTGGTATAGATTTTTTATCTTTTGCTGTAAAGGAAATCCAATAGTGTATGTTGTTATAGGACTTCATTATCTCTGCAACAGCAAGGGCCTCATCAAGACGGGGAAAGGTTTCAAAGGCAAGGAAATTTGCTCCTGCCTCATGAAGTAGCTCAATTCTGCTTTCATAAAAATTTCTGTAGTCAGCAAAAGTGAGAGTGTAATTTCCACTGTATTCAGAGCCATTAGCAAGATAGGCTCCATAGCATCCAATTGAAGCAGCTATAAAAGGGTATGGCCTGTAGGTTAACTGATTTTTTTCTATAAACTCATCAATGGATTTCAGTGCAAGAGTTACAGAGCTCTGAATTAATTTTTTTGCTTCCTTTACAGTGAAACCCTCAGAGACAAAGCCATCAATTGTTGCCTGATATGATGCAGTTGTTATGCAGTCTGCTCCTGCCTCAAGGTAGGAAAGATGAATATTTTTGATAGCATCGGGATTTTCAGAAAGAAGCTTAGCAGACCATAACCTGCTTTTGAGCTTAAATCCAGCACGCTCAAGCTCAGTTGCCAGAGCTCCATCAAGAATAACAAAGGGATATTCTTTTAGTATGTTTTTTATGTAGTTCATAATAGTTTTATTCCTTAACTTTTTTAGCCAGGAAATGCTTTAACTCAGCGGCTTTTTTTGCTGAGTGGTTACAGTAAAAATAATTTTTATAAATTATAAGTATAGTTTATAAATAAATCTTTGAAAAGTCTATAAAAATTGGGGATCTTTGCAAGTTAATGCCTTAACCTTCATATTGAATAACATATTTGAATATATCAGCCCTCTTTAGCTCAGGAAATGATAATATTATTTATTACAGTGAAAAGTATTTTTAAGAATTATTATTGAAAACTTTATGATGCTCTTATTGTATTTCAGGAGCATAACTTGAAATTTTTATTGACATTTGCCAAAAAAAGACACTAATTTAGTTTTAAAAAATAATCATAATAAAAGAGGTTTTTATGAAAAAAACAATTACCCTAATATTTGTAGGATGGGTAGTTTTTTTGTTTTCTGGCTGTACTCATCCACAGATAATTACTGCACAATATGTGGATAAACCAGTGATAGTTGGTCCCTATTGGAAGGTAGGTGGAAAACTTGAAAACTATGAAGAACTTAAAAAAAATAAGGAATTAAGAAAATTTAATTCTGAAGTTGAAAGAACCATAACCACTTCAACTCAGCAAAATGGAAGTTATCAAACAACCAACACACAATACTATAGTGTTGATGCAGATAACATAAGCAAAGACATACTTATGCAAAATCCATCGGATAATGAACTAATTTTGATAAAAAGATGCTTTCTTGGTTCCTACCTTATGCTTGCACCTGGAGGTTCTATAATTACTTCCTTCGGTGGAGTAGAAGGTGTAATTGCACCAAAGCCATAATCAAATTTAAGGAGATCTTTATGAAAAATTTAGCTAAAGCTATTGTATTCTTTACAATAATTTCCATATTCTTTCTGCTGACTGCCTGTGCTGGAGCAAGGGGTAGCATTGTTCTTAAAGATGTAAATCACCCTGTATCAATGTCTCCTTATATATATGATAAAAATGGGCAGGTGTTATCAATAAATAAGGGCCTTACATATAATGGTGGATTTTTGATAGAAAAAACATACTATGGAACATTTTATAGCCTTATAAAATTGTCTGGAGATGATGATGTAAATCAGCAGATCAATGATGCAGTAAAAGCCTCAAATTCCGATGCTGTAGTTAATTTGCATTATGTGGTAGATCAGGGAGGAACAAATGGTTGTTGCCCACTAACATGGCTTCCAATATGGCCAGGAACAGCTAAGGTTTTTATTATGGGCGACATGGTGAAAATATCAAAGGGGGGAAAATAATATGAATAACATAATATGCAAACTATTGATTTTATCTATTGGGCTATTGGCAATTGGTTGTGTAACAACTCCACCACCACCTCCAGAGATGACAGAGGCTGAAAAGGCTGTTATGTTAATTGAAGGATTTGATAGTAAGGATCTCCCAGAAATAAAAAGAATCATAAATACATGCACACCTGTTGGGGCTATTGAATATATACCAGGTCAGTATGTAGCTCGCAAAAGAGCTGTGGAGCTAAAGGCCAATACAGCCCATCTCTATTACTATGATGATTTAAGGCAAGCCTCTGTGGTTAGATTCTGGCAATGTAAATAATTTTAATTTCAGGTAAAATCAATGGAAAAACAAAATATGCCTTTTGTAAGAAAAAATTTTTTATTTTTCTCTCCTGTGGGACTTGCAGCTTTTTTGTTTATGCAGGCATGTGTCTCCACCCCACCACCACCACCGCCGCCAATGCCTGAGGAGGTGAAGCACATCAAGGTTGTTTACGGATGGCCTGTTACAAGAGAACTTGAAGAGACCTGTAAATCTGTAAGGATGGAAAAGGTATCTCGATACAATGATTGGTGGGCTATTCACCGTAGAGCTAAGGATCTAAATGCAAATACAATGCAGTTTGTTTATGAGTGCCAATATGATTGTGATGTCAGATTCTGGAACTGTGGGGAAAAATTTCTCCCTGATACACAAAAAGATGCTACCAAAATTTTTGGAGATCTCATTGGTAAGATAGATAAAATTCAGGGGAATGAGATTATAATTAGTGGAGAAAAAATGGCTGAAAAGGTCACCATGGGAAAAATTCTTGCTGTAGCAACAGAAAATGATATGGTCTATATTGAAGTAACTTTTCCTATGATGACTGTAGCAAAATGCAAAATTGTCAAAGGCTCAATGGCAAATCTAAAACCTGGATTGAAGGTTTATACTAAAGGCAAAAAGGATTAGAAATATATAGAAAACTCATCCTGTATAAAAAAACCTGAAGCTTTCGCTTCAGGAAACAGGAGAGTACAATGAAAAAGTTTACTTTTGATATTAAAGAACAAAAAAATTACCATAAGTTACAAAAATCCCGCAGAGTATTAAAGTTTTTTAGTAATTATTTCTAAATAAATTTTTAGTGTAAAATCAAGAAAATATCATCCTTGCAGCCGAAGGCTGAGGGGATGATAGATTATTTTTATTTTAAAAGTTTAAAAGAAGTTAAGGAATAAATACTGAAAGCTAAAAGAGGGGGAGGCAACCAAGCGGGAAACCCACCTGGTTGCCAATATATATTCAAACATGATTTATAAGCTTATGCATCTTGCTTGTTAGTTCTTCTCCAGATTCTCATCTTTTCTGCCTCAGAAATGAGCCACTCCCTAAAATCTGGATGAGCAATGTTTATTAAAGCCTCTGCTCTTTGCCATGTGGATTTTCCTTTAAACATGGCAACTCCATATTCTGTTATTACATAGTGAGAAATAGATCTTGGAACAGTAACTATAGCCCCTGGCTTTAATGTAGGGACAATCCTTGATTTAACTGTTCCATCTTTGTCTGTGTAGGTGGAGGTAATAGAAATAATTCCCTTGCCACCGGTTGAGTTAAAAGCTCCAAATATAAAATCAAGCTGACCACCTGTTCCAGAGACATGCCTCCATCCTGCTGATTCTGAGCAGATCTGAGTAAAGAGATCCACCTCAACAGCATTGTTTATTGCTGTAACCTTTGGATTAAGGCATATTATTCTTGGATCATTTACATAGTTAACTGGATAAGAAGCACATGTTGGGTTGAGATGCAAAAAGTCATAAAGCTTTTTGGTTCCCATTGCAAAGGTGTATGTCATCTTAAAGTGATCTATTTTCTTTTTGCTGCCTGTAACCTTGCCGCTCTCATATAAGCTAACACATGAATCAACAAGCATCTCTGTATGAATCCCCAGGTTTTTGAGATCGCTCTCTGCCAGCAATTGCCCCATGAGATTTGGCAGTGCACCTATGCCCAGTTGAAGTGTTGCGCCATCCTCAATCTCTTTCATTATGTAGCTTGCAATTTTTCTATCAATATCACGGGGAGGTGCAGGTGGAACCTCAACAAGGGGATGATTATCTCCTTCAACTATATAGTCAACATTTGATATATGGATTGATTCAAAGTTGCCTCCCAGACAATATGGGACATTGTTGTTTACCTCAACAACAATCTTTTTGGCCTTGCTTAAGTTTGCTCCTGTAACTGAATTTGCAAGACCGAAATTAAAGTAGCCATTGTTATCCATAGGAGCAGTTGTTATAAAGGCAACATCGGGGCTCAAATATTTTCTGACAATTCGTGGAACCTGATGGTATGTAATTGGAATATAGCTGCATTTGTTTTCATCATGGAGCTTTCTGGAAACTCCGCCAAAGTGATAATCATTAACAACTGCATGTTTTCCCTCTGGATCCTTTTCTATAACCTTAGGAGATTTTGTGAAGCATATTCCTCTGATTTCAACATTGTTGAGTTCGTGTATTCTATCAGCCAGAGCGCTATCAAGAGCCCATGGGAAAAGGGCAAATTCTCCATAAAAAACATGATTCCCGGATTCAACAACTTTAACAGCTTCCTGGGCAGTTCTAAGTTTTGATCTGTATTCATTCATAAAGCGACTCATTATTTCCCTCCAAATTTGTTAAGGTGGGTCACCCTGAAGGTCTTTAGAAATACCTTCAGGGTGACCGTAGTTTATTTAAAAGCAGAGAAGCTTTATATTAATAACTGCTCATCAACTATATATATCACTGCTTCTCTACCATTGGTTAGCAAAGTAAGTAATATTCTTATTTTAAAATTTACCTAAAGTTAATTGAAAACAATGGCACGTTCAAAAAAAAGTACAGTTTCTTCAATAATTTTATCCATAGTCTCGGAACTCTTGCTGCCCAGTTTTGAGTCATGAAGCTGAGTAATTCCATAAACAGAACCCATTATTATCTTTGCTGTTGCTCGTGCATCGCTTTCTCTAAAAAGTCTCCTTGTTTGAGCAGCAATAATTATACTCCTCATCTCATCCATTATGGCTCTTGATACATCCCTTATGGCGCTATCTGTCTTTTTATCCAGTGACCACAACATGCCAGCCTGTTGAAAAAGCTGTCCAATTCGAAACATGTGAGGGTCCTCTTTGTATTTATTAAAAAAAACATTTGCAATATCCCTTAAGAGTTTCCTCCCAGTGCTATAGATATTTAATTGAAGAGTTAAGTTTATCTCTTCCATTTGCTTCAAACAGTCCTCAAGGACAGGAATTACAAGGGAAAAGTAAAGATCCTCCTTTGTAGGAAAGAACTTATAAATGGTAGGTTTACTAAGAGCTGCTTCATAGGCTATTTCATCCATTGTAGTTTTTAAAAAGCCTTTTTGGGAAAAAATCCTTTTTGCAGCAGCAAGTATATCATCTACCTTTTTTTCCTGCTCCTTCAGCTTCCTGTCTTTAAGTTTATTCTTGATATCCATTTGTATACAAATAAAAATTACTGTCAGTAATTTATTTACTTGTAGTAAGTTTTTTACTATAAGTAAAAATAGTCAAGAATTATCAAAAAATTTTTTAAAAAATTTCATCAATTTAATTCAGTATTTATTCCTTAACTTCTTTTAAAATAAAAATACTTTATTATCCCTGCTGCCTTTGGCTGAGGGGATAATAGTTCCGTCATTTTATACTAAAAATTATATTTAGGAATAATTACTAAAAATATTTTTAGTATAAGAACCTTACCTTAGAGATGAGAAGGAAATGAAAAAGGATACACCTTCATTTAGAGATAGTATATACTTTCCCCTTAGCTGTTTTATAAAGGCATCAATAAGTTGAAAACCAAGATTGCCTTTATCAGGGAATGAAACTTCATCGGGGAAACCAATACCATTATCACTGAAGCTAAGCATGTATTGTTGATTTGCAGTGGAGTAAAAAAGTGTGATATGAATCTCTCCACTTCTATCCAGGGGAAAGGCATGCTTAAGAGAGTTGGTAAAGAGCTCATTTATAAGTTGAGCAAGGGGAATTGCTGTGGTGATGTTAAATGATATATCAGAGATCTCAAGAGTAACTTTTATTTTTGTCTTATCGATTTTATATGAAGAGAGCAATATTGGCACAAGGGAATGGATGTAGTTATTAAAATTTATTGAAGAGAAGTTTTCTGAATTGTAAAGTTTTTCCTGAATAAGAGCCATTATCCTCACTCGATTTTGGCAGTCATTGAGAACGCTTCTGGCTAGATCATCACTTTGTCTTGCAGATTGAAGACTTATGAGGCTTGTTATAATCTGCATATTGTTTTTTACTCTATGGTGGACCTCTTTGATTAGATGTTCTTTTTCAATAATTGTTTGTCTGAGGCTTATCTCATTATTTCTTCTTTCAATTGCCATTGCCACACTTTGCACAAGACCGCGGAGAAAGTTAAGTATATCCTCATTAAAAAATTCTTTTTCTCTGCTAAAACAGATAAAAAAGCCAGGTGTATCTCCTCCAACAAAAAAGGGCAGAACTGCTTGAGCTTTATAGATTCCTTTTCTTAGACAAAAGCAATTCTCGGAATAATTATCATTGTTTTCTATTGATGAGTAATATCCCTTATTTTTTTTATCATCTAAGATTAAAGATGGATTTTCTATTCCAAAGCATGGATAATAAATATCCCCAGAAGATAAAATTTTGTTAATCAAAGGGCAGCCTTTTTCTATTTCATTTGTAAGTGACTCATCATCTGCTTTGCACTCATAGAGAGAAAACCCCTTAGGACCTTTTATAAAAATAAGAAGCAAATCTATGCCTGTATGCAATTTCACTAAATTTAAAATCTCTTTTATTACAGAAGGTTCTCCTCCGTGAATATTCAATAGCTCAAGAACATTAATAATCAGGGATTGGCGTTCGTTGAATGTATTTTTTACTTTTTCTGACTCTCTGAAGGATGTCATATCCCACATGGTCACTATTGTATTTTCTATTTTTTCTTCACTTAAAACAGGATAGAAGTTAACCTCAAAAAATCTAAGACCTTCAGATGTTGTAATTGCCAGGGGCAGTGAATTATTTTCCCCTGTGAAGGAACTAAAGAGAGCATCAAAAAACATCTTGGAATCAGAAGTCTCTGCTATTATATCTTTGAAGAAATATGCACTTGAGGCAGAGGGGAAAAATTCCTTGAACTTGAGGTTGCTCAGGATTATATTAAAGGAAGAGTCAACAATTGCCACTGGCTCTTTTATTGAGGCTAAAATGTCACGATATTTTATTAGCGTGTGAGTTTTCTTTAGTCGAATTCTATGGTAGGCAACTACAAATCCAATGGCTAAAAACATAGTGGATCGAATTAAATTCTGGAAAACAAAATTTTTACCGCCAATAAAAAAATCCGGGACTATTAAAGCAGCACATAGAGGGATAGCAACAAATAAAAACTTATAATTCCACCATAAAGCAGATAGAATGATCGGCACATAAAAAAAATGTGTATAAACCACACTCTGTTGAGAGAGCTTAAAATAATAGAGAAGAAAAGCGCAAACAATCAGAGTAAAAATAATTATTGTTAGCTTTAATTTTTTCATTTTATGCCAGATTTTTTCTGGCATAAAAAATTTTCTATGTCAATAAAATTATCTTTCTGCTACTTAGAAAAATGCAACTGCGACATTGGTTTTATTCTCCAGAAGCTTTTTGGTTTCCTCTGGAATTCCTTTATATATAACCTTTTTGTTATCCAGCATCGCAAATCTTTGAGCAATGCAAATTGTTTTAATAAGCCCTGGCTCAAAGGTGTCCAGTTTGGAGAAATCAAGGACAAGATGGCTATCATTGCATCCTATGCTTCTGACTCTGCGAAAAAACTCAGCATTTGCTTCAAACTCAATTGCTTCAAAAAAATCGCCTCTTACCATATTCCCCCCTGTTAATTCATTTTTTTATAATCAATTATTGTATTTGCAAGCTCATCAAAGTCATGGGACTTATCAAAAAAGTAATCAGCTCCAAACTCTCTACATTTTTCAATATAGTAGTTATCATAATAATTTGTAAGCATGGCAACTGGCACACAGGGACAGCGCCTCTTGAGATTCTTTAGTATGTCTATGCCGCTTCTTTTGTTAAGCTTAATATCAAGAACCACAAAATCAGGATTTAATCCTCCAATAATTTCCCAATCCTCATCACCTGTAAGGCCAAGAACGCTTACACCATCAAAAGAAGAAAGCATTCTTATGAGCCTTTCTCTTATCATGGCAGAATCATCAACAATCAGTATCTTCATGTCATTTACCAAAATATCCATGATAGTTTATAAACCATGGATGTAAAAAACTCAATCAGACAGAGGATATTTTTTTGCGGGATTTTATCTATTTATAATGACAGAATAAAGATGACAAAAAGGAAGTAAAACCTTACCTCTTTGTAGGATAAAAGAGGACAGCTATATATCAAGGAGATTGTTCTTTATTACGTAATGTGTAATTTCTGAATTATTTTTCATGTTCATTTTTTCAAGGAGTCTCTGCCTGTATGTACTTACAGTTTTTACGCTTAAAAAAAGCTCTGAGGCAATTTCTGAAACTGTTTTTCCCGAGGCTATCATACACATAACCTGAAACTCTCTGTCTGTTAGAGATTCATGGGGAAGCTGAGTCCCTCCTCCTGCAAGGGCCTCTGCAAGGGTTTCTGCAAGAGTTGGGCTTATATATTTGCCACCTGAGGCAACCTTTTTTATGGCAACAACAAGATTTTCACCTGCTGAATCCTTTGTAACGTATCCGGATGCTCCTGCCTTAATAGTTCTTACTGCATATTGATCCTCTGAGTGCATACTTAAAACAATTATAGGGAGATTGGGCTTTATTGTCTTTATATGTTTTATAGCCTCTATTCCGCTTATGCCAGACATCTTGATATCAAGAAGCACAACGTCATAATCATTTTTCTTTACAAGCTCTATGAGGTGTTCTCCGCTTTTTGCCTCCCCTGTAACTTCCATCTCAGGATCATCTGCAATAAGCTGTTTTAACCCAGCTCTAACTATGTCGTGATCATCTGCTATAACTATCCTTATCATAAAATCCCTTTACTCTGGAATGAGAACTCTAACAGTTGTTCCAGAGCCTCCCTCTATAAAAAAATTACCATTAAGATTTTCAACCCTTTCTTTCATGCCGATTATTCCATAGGATCCTTTAGTTTTTAGATCCTCAGGTGATATGCCTTTGCCATTATCTCTTATAGTTAGCTCTATGTAATCCTCTTTTCTCCTTAGATTTATGGAAACCTTTGTTGCACTGGAATGCTTCATTATATTTGTAAGGCACTCCTGAAAAATTCTAAAAAGAGCTATGGATTTATCGGAAGAGAGTGATAGATGCTCGCAGTGGACGTCGAAGTCCATCCCAGTTCTTTTTGAGAATTCCTCGGCCTGCCACTCTATGGCTGCAGATAATCCCAGATCATCCAGTATGCCTGGCCTAAGCTGAGAGGAAATCTTCCGCACGTTGCCTATTATATCGTTTATAATCCCTTCCATTGTTAAAAGCTTTGATGCTATATCACTTTCGGCAGAGGCTAATTTCTTTTTTAGCCATGATAGATCAAGTTTTAATGCAGTGAGAGCCTGTCCCAGTACATCATGAATTTCTCGTGCAATATCGGTGCGCTCCTGCTCTCTCATCTTTTCTATGTGTGTTGTGAGCTCTTTTAATTCCTGGCGGGATCTCAGTATTTCTTGAAGATATAGCTTATGTTGAGTAATATCCCTTATTATTCCCTGATAGCCTGAGCCATTACCAAAATCGTTTCTCTTGACAGAGATCTGAGCATTGATCACAGAACCGTTGCGACTTTTCATCTCTGCCTCAAAATTACTCACAGAGCCATATCGCAAAGCAAGATCAATCACCTTTAGATATTCTGTTTTATCAACAAAAAACTCTGAGGCAAAGCGGCCAACAATATCTTCAAAATTATATCCAAAGAGCTCAAGCATTGCACTATTTACATCTATAATCTTAGCCTCTTCATCTGCAATAAAAATAGGGTCAAGGGATTGTTCAAAGAGTGTTCGGTATTTTAGCTCACTTCTTTTAAGCTCTTTGTCCATCTCGAATCTATGAAGAGCGATTTCAATTGATGTGTATAAATCCCTCTCGTCAATTGGCTTTACTATGTATCCATAGGGGCCTGTTTTATTTGCTCTCCCAAGGGAATTGTCATCTGTGTGTGCAGTAAGGTATATTATTGGGACTTCAAAATTTTTTCTGATGATTTCTGCTGCAGAAATTCCGTCAATTTCACCCGCAAGCATTATATCCATAAGCACAACGTCAGGGCTTTCTTTTTTAACAAATTCAATGCTATCTTCCCCAGTGTGGGTAATGCCTATAACTTTATATCCAAGCTGGTTAAGCACCTGCTCAAGATTCAAAGCTATGACAACCTGGTCCTCAACTATAAGGATTTTTTTACCCGACGAGAGGCTCTCCATTTTTTAGAACAGTTCCCCCAATCAAAAATTTTAGAAAATTTTTAGTAAACCCGGACGGATTTATTTTGAACTAAAGATTTAAAATTGTCAAGGAGTTACTTTAAAATATGGAAATTAAAATAAAAAAAGTATCCTTTTAGTGTTTATCTTTGCTCATCTCCAGGTATAAACGAGCAGATCCTCTCTCTGGTTTTTTTATAAGTGACATAAGGAAGAAGAAATCCATAAGAGGAATAGATAGAGGGAAAAACACAGACTCAATAAACAAAATTCTGTAAAAAGTGCTGAGAAGAGTGTCATTGAGTTTTATAATTCTCAAATCAATAAAGCGGCTATATCTTGCTGCATCATAAAAGACTGTTCCACAGGTATTTAGAGATGTTTTTGCTCCTGCAAAGGAGAGCCACAGGCTAAGTCCCCCTCCTTTTTTTAAGTCATCAGGCAATTGCTTGTTTATTGCCCATTGAAGAGCAGTAGCATATTCACGAGTTTTTTCATCAAGGCCTTTATCCGCTTGCATTGCAGAAAGATGAAATCTATGATAATCAATAGCAGCCGATAAAATTTTTCTCCACCAGATTCTGCGAAATCTTCCATAAAAATATAGAATTCCAAAAGCTGCAATCCAGAGAAAAATTTCTGAAAAGAGAGTTACCACATTCAAAATTGAAATATAAATATTTTGAAAATTACTTGCCAGCATTTTTTAGTCTTTCCAAAACCTTTCCAAGTCTTTCCATTGATTTTTGAACAGAAGAGTTCTGTGAATATAAATTCATTTTAAAAAAAGCGTTATTTAGTGAAGGTTCCAGAGCCTTGAGAGTTTCTGCTTCATATTTTAATTCATCAGGGGGAGAGGAGTAAAAATTTTTTAATTCGGGATATTTTTTGTTAACCCTTTCCATCTCTGGTAAGAGATTTTCTATATCAGTTGAAAAGGTATCAATAGTTGCGGCTATAATAGAAGCTTCTTCTGTTGACTCTATTGAAAATATAAAATTTTCATAAATCTTTATAAGGCTGTTCAATACCTTTTTGGCATCTCCATAGCGCAAAGAAGAGTTATCATTATCAAAAAAAAACACAGGTGAATTTTCCAGATTGCTTAAATTTCCTTTATCATCTATAGCCTTTGCCCTTATGTATTTTTCACATATCTCCACAACTGTAAACTTTAGAAGTGATTTTTCATATTTAACAGATACAATAGAATTTTTTGATATAATGAGAGATGGATTTTCAACATTTGAATAAATCATAATCTCTCCCCTGCCATTGGCAAAAATAACATTGCCAATCTGCCTTGGTTCAGAGCTTGCAAAGAGAGAATTAGCAAAAAGCAATATAATTAAAATCGCAGAAGATGCTTTCATATTTTACCAGCCACAGCAGATACATATTTATGTTTTCCATATTTTACGTCAATCCCATTTAAAGCTTTTTATTTTACAATATATTCTTTATTAAAATCCTCAGGGGAGATCCATATACTGCTTTTTTTTAAAGATACCTGAATGCTCTTTCCTGTAAAAAGCTCAAGCCTTCTGTATACAAGATTTGATAGTTCTATTTCCAGTTCAATCTCTTCTCTGTCATCAATAAAGAATATGGTATGAGTTGCAGTTTTTTCTGTAATAGATTTTACCTTTCCCTTTAATATATTTGGTTCAAGCAGAGGCTTAAGAGGTTCCCCATCCCTTAAAATCATCACCTCTTCTGCTCTAATGCCAAAAAATACAGCAGTAGAAGGAGATGGACTGGGCCTGTGTTCATGAAGTGTTGCAACAAAGCAATAGTTCTTATAACTTATTGTAACCTGATGATTTTCATGATCAACAGATACAACCTTTCCATTAAAAATATTTCCCATGCCTGTAAAGAGTGCAACATTGAGTGTTCTTGGAAAAAAGTAAAGGGCGTTTTTTTTGCTCGTTTGTTCTATCTGGCCATTGAATATGAGAGATATAACATCTCCAAGAATAAAGGCCTCTTCTTGATCGTGAGTTACATGGAGAAAGGTTATGTTTGTTTCTCTATGTAGTTGTAGAAGAGTGGATACTATTTTTTTTCTAAGAGGCATGTCAAGGCTGGAGAGTGGCTCATCAAGTAAAACTATATCTGGCTTGAGAAGCATTGCCCTTGCAATGGCAACTTTTTGCTTTTCACCACCACTTAAGTGAACTACTCTATTATTCAATAGATATTCTATCTCAAGAATATTTATAAGGTATTCAAAGAATTCTTTTACCTTTTCAAAGGGTATTTTGTGAATATTTGCAGCAAAGAGAATATTTTCCCTTACAGTTAAATTTGGAAACAAAAAGGAGTTCTGTGGTATAAAGCCAATGGCTCTTTCTTCTGGAGATAGCTCTGTCACATCAATGCCTCGGAGCAAAATCTTACCTGATGAGATTTTATAAAAGCCCGCAATTGTTTGTAGTATAACGCTTTTACCTGCACCTGAGGGTCCAAGCAATATATAATATTCGCCTGGTCTGACATTCATGAAAAAGTTATTCACTTTGAAATTGCCAAGTTTAAGAGATATATCTTGAAGTTTTATCACAAGAAATAGCTCCTTCGGGAAAAATATTTTATGGTCAGCAGGGAAGCTACGGAAACCATTAAAAGCACTCCTGTAAAGATAAGTGCTCTGTCTACATCTGCAGAGGCAAAGCTCAAAAAAATGGATATAGGAATAGTTTCTGTAAGCCCAGGCATAGCTCCTGCAAGCATAATAGTTGCGCCAAACTCACCTATACATCTTGCCCATACAATAACAATAGAGGAGATGAGCCCATTTTGAACCATAGGCAAAGTGACTTTGAAAAAAGCCTGAGACCTTGTACATCCAAGAATCCTTGCCATCTTTTCGTAAAAGGGATCTACTGAATCAAAGGCAGATTTAAGAAGCCTTATGGCTATAGATGTTACAATGGAAAATTGAGCAACAATGACACCTAAAAAAGAAAAGGCTACATCAATGCCAACTTTCTTCAAAAGCAAACCGGAGCTGCCGGAGAAAAATATAAGCAAAAGAGAGCCAAGAGCCACAGGGGATAAAAAAATCGGAATATCTATTATTGTATCTATAAATATGGAAAATTTGCTCCTATTTCTTGATAGGGAATAGGCACAGGGGATAGCTATGCTTATGGAAAGAAGAGATGCAATGGAGGAAGAGATAAGGCTTAGCCTTAGAGGTTTTAAGACCTCAGATGAAAAAAGCAATTCAAAAAAATTGCATGGTTTACAAAATATGTAAGCATTAACCACAAGAAGGCAATAGTATAAGGCAACAAAATATAAAAGTCCCTTTGACAAGGATAGTTGTTTTAGTCTATTTCCAGATTTCATTTATTTTGTAGTTTCCCCCAATAGAGATATTGCCATAGATGTTCTTTAATTCACCAGGTTCGGTTATATAGCCATATTTTTTATAGATCTCTTTCCCTTTTGCTGAAGATATAAAATTAAGGAACCTTATAGCATCTTCGGGATTTGAACTGTAATTTGACAATGCAACAGGAATGTAGGCAGCTCTTTTTAAAAAGGCGCTATCAATTTTAATTGACTGTGAAGAATCAGGATTCCATTTTTCAAATACATCCCAACCAATTACTGCGTCAACTGCCTTCATCGATATTAAATTTGCTGTCTTTTCACAGCTTTCGCCATAGGTTTTAATTTTTTTTCGTGCTAAAGTGGCAAGTTCGGATTTTTCAAGGATTTCAGCAGCATATAGTCCAACGCATACGCTCCTTGGATCCCCAATGGCAAAAGTGACATCATCTCTTAATAGATCCTGCAAACCTTTTATATTTTTGGGATTGCTCTTTTGGACAATAATTGCAGGCACAAGGTAGGCTATAATTTTTACATCGCAAGCTTTAACAACTCCTTTGTCAATTGCAATATCCATGAAATCAGGAGAACCTGGTAGATATATATCCCCTCTTTTTGAGAGAATCATCTCAGAAAGGACAGTTCCAGAACCACCGTATATTCTCCTTACTTCAATACCTGTTTCTTTAGTAAAAAGATTGGCTATCTCATTTAATGGGGGGAGAGATGCGCTACCTGCAAAGACATCAATGCTTCTGTGAGTATTTTCTTTGCATGCAATAAAAATAATAGCAAAAATTAAAAGAGTTAGTTTTTTCTTCATATTCCCTCACATATCACAGATAGAGATTTAAGCCATCGCAGATCAAACATTTCCCATTATCTCTTTCTCTAACAGGATATGCCTCTCCGCATTGACTGCATAGAGAAATTTTGCTACCCTTTTTTTTACCTATAAAGTCTGGAGATACTTTAACTTCTTTTATATCAAGGATAGAAGCCCCTGCTGCAATTATCTCTCTAAAAAGAAGATCTTTATCCTGCTCCTGCTTTTTTTTAAGCTTTAAAAACCAGTTTTTTATCTCTGGAAAGTTTTCAAGCTTAGAAGCAGAGAGGTTGACTCTTACTCCATTGCCATTGTATTTATCAAAAACAGTTAAGGCAAATCGACCTGCATTTATTACCTTTAGCCATCCATTACCAAAGGTGCATGGCGTAAGCAACTGAATAGCATCTGGAAGACATGTCGCTGTCTCACATATACAGTCGTAAAATTCGCACTCTGGTTTGTTTTTTAATGCAAGATCAACCATGAATCCCCCAATGAGAAGCCCTGGGGCACTGGAGCCATGGAAGTCCTCAATCATTTTCATATATTGTTCAATGCTATAAGAGCAGATAGTCGTCATCTTGGTCTCCTTAAAGATTTGTTTTTTTAATTTAAAAATAAATACAAGTATTTATTCATTAACTTCTATTAAAATAAAATACTCTCTTACCCCCGAAGCCTTCGGCGGTGAGGATAATTTACACTAAAAATTACATTTAGGAATAATTAGTGAAATAAATAAGATATTTTTAACATGTATAATTACTGTGTCAAATAAAAAAATACCGTATGGTATTTTTTTATTTGACGATTTGATTTTCTGTTGACAAAAAATACCGTATGGTATTTATAAAAGCTTTAAGAATTAAAAGGGGGCGTTATGGGACAGTGGAAAAAGAGCGGTTGTGTTTTATGTGCTCAAAACTGTGGTCTTGAGCTTGAGATAGAAAATAATAGAATTATCAAGGTGCGCGGCGACAGGGATAATCCGAGAAGTAAAGGTTATGTGTGCCGTAAGGGTATGAATATCGCCTATCATCAACATCACGCCGATAGGTTGACATATCCACTTAAAAAAACAGATAAAGGCTTTGTCCAGATAACATGGGATCAGGCTATAGAAGAAATTTCTCAAAAGCTTAAAAGCATTATAGATCAATATGGTCCGAGATCTTATGCCTATATGGGTGGAGGAGGTCAGGGTTGCCATTTTGAGGCTGGTTTTGGTGTAACGCTTATGAGGTTGCTGGGTTCAAAATATCATTACAATGCCCTTGCTCAGGAGTTAACAGGACAGTTCTGGGCCCATGGACGGGCAACTGGTAGGCAATACAAATTTACAATACCAGATGAACATAATTGTGAGATGTTAGTTGCCATTGGATGGAACGGTATGGTAAGCCATCAGATCCCAAGAGCGCCAATAATGTTAAAAGAGATTGCCAGGGATCCAAATAAACTCCTTGTTGTCATTGATCCGCGGAAAAGTGAAACGGCAGAAATTGCAGATATCCATCTGCCAATAAAACCTGGCACTGATGCTTTGCTAACAAAGGCTATGATCTCCATTGTGATAAATGAGGGTTGGGTTGATGAAGAGTATATAAAAAATCACGTAAGCGGATATGAAGCAATAAAGGGCTGGTTTAAGGATTTTGATGCAAAGTCTGCTGTGGAATTTTGTGGTCTTGATTATTCTCAGGTGAGGGATCTCTGTAAAGAGCTTAGAGTGAGGAAAAGTGCATACCATCCAGATCTTGGGGTCTACATGAATAGACATAGCACTCTTACCTCTTATCTTCAGATTATATTGTTTACAATTACAGGAAATTTCTGTGTCAAAGGGGGCAATGTTATTCCTGGGATGCTTATGCCAATTTCAGGTCACAGTGATGAGAGAGATGAAAAGACATGGAGAACTGTTGAGACAGGATATCCTGCTTTATGTGGTCTATTCCCTCCAAATGTTATGCCAGAGGAGATACTCTCATCAAAACCTGATAGATTAAGAGCTGTTATGTGTTGCCAGAGTAATCCGCTTCGTTCCTTTGCTGATACAAAAGCCTATGAGGAAGCCTTTTCAAAGCTGGATCTTCTTGTAGTATGCGAAATCGCCATGACAGAAACAGCAAAGCTTGCTCACTATGTGTTGCCCTCAAAATCAGCTTATGAATCCTGGGATGGAACATTCTTCCCATGGACATGGCCGGAGATCTATTTCCAGATGAGGCGCCCTATTGTTGATCCAGTTGGCGAGCCCTTAGAGATAAGTGAGATTCATACAAGAATTGCAGATAGAATGGGCTTTATTCCAGAGATACCTCAGGTGCTATATGATGCAGCAAGGGAAAATAGACTGAAATTTGGAATGGAACTAATGAACTATGTTAAAGAAAATCCAGCTGCTGCAAAGGTTCTTCCTTTTATAATTGCAAAGACTCTTGGCAAAGAAATGGGTTCCACAAATCTTGCAAGCCTCTGGGCAATGTTGATGAATGCCCCAGGGAGTTTTAAAAAGAGTGCTGTGCGGCTTGGATTTAACAAGGGTCCTCTTCTTGGAGAGGAATTGTTTAAGGCAATAATAGATCACCCTGAAGGGCTTTGGATTGGAAAATCTGATGAGGATAACTTTTCTGATTTAAGCACTGAAGATAAAAGAGTAAATATATTTATACCAGAAATGAAAGATTGGCTTGATGAGCTTGAAGTTGCAAAAGAAAGAGAAAAGCTGGAGTTTAATAAAAAATTCCCATTCATACTTTCTTCAGGTAGGCATTTCCCATATAATGCTAATACCCTTATGAGAGATCCGCAGTGGAACGATGGCAAGCGTGCCTGCACCTGTATAATGAATCCTCTGGATGCAGAAGAGTTGGGGCTTAAAGATGGTGATATTGTAAAGGTTGTGACAGAGGCTGCAGAGGTTGAAATTGAGCTTGAGCTTACAGAGGCCACATGTAGAAAATATATCATGATACCCCATGGATTTGGCCTTGAATATCAGGGAAAAACAACAGGGGTGAATGCTAATCTTCTTGCAAAGAATACTCACAGAGACCCCTTTGCTGGAACTCCATATCACAGGTATATACCATGTAGAGTAGAAAAGGCATAAGGAGGAATTTTTTTATAGATGAACAAGTCCGAGAAAACACGTCAGTATATTATTGAGGTAGCATCTCCCATATTTAACAAAAAAGGTTATGCAGGCACCTCTCTTCGGGATATAACTGAAGAAACAGGTCTCACAAAGGGTGCAATATATGGGAACTTTAATGATAAGGATGATCTTGCCCTTTCAGCTTTGGAGTATAATCTTGGGAAGATATCAAAAATAGTTTTTGATGAAACTGCCAGATACACAAATTCCTGCGATAAATTAATCTCAATGGCCGAGGCCTTTAAAAAAAACTATGAATTTTCCGTGAAGATGGGAGGTTGCCCTGTTGTTAATGCTGCTGTGGACTCAGACGATGGGAATCCTCTATTGAGGCAGAAGGTTGACCGATTTATAAAAAAATGGAAAAAATTTGTCACTTCAATTATTGATGATGGGAAAGAGAAGAGAGAGATAAAAGCAGAGATTGATTCCAATGCCTTTGCCATGATATTTTTATCTGCTCTTGAAGGTGGAGTTTTACTTTCCAAGGCTACAGGTAACAGAAAATATATAGATAGCGCTGCAGATCATCTCATATCTCTTTTAAAAGAAATGAGATTATAAAATTTAAATCCATGGGGGTTATTTATGAGTAATATTTATTCTGCATTACAAAAACGATTGGATATGTATTCCCTTGGCTTCCCAGAGACAGAATCAAAAGTAGAGATAGATTTATTAAAAAATCTATTCTCAGAACAGGAGGCCAGGCTTTTTCTGGAATTGACTCCTGCTCTTGAGACTGCAGAGGTAATTGCTGTGCGTATTGGCAAGGAGGTATCAGAGACAGAGCGCCAATTAAACTCTATGGTGAAGAAGGGATTACTTTTTAAAAAAACAAAAGATGGAATTGCAAAATATAGTGCTATCCCATTCATGCACGGCTTGCTGGAATTTCAGATTAACCGCATGGATAAAAATTTAGCTCTTTTATTTCAGCAATACTATGATGAGGCTTTAAACAAGGCTGTGGCAAAAAGCGCAAATATGTTTTTACGTCCAGTTCCTGTAGTGGAGCAAACAATTATCCGCCTTGATGCAACTGTTGAAACAAAATCCCCTGTTGCAAGCTTTGAGGATGCTGCTGCAATTATACAAAAGGCCCCAGTGATTGCTGTTGCTCACTGTGTTTGTCGTAAAGAAAAAAATATAATAGGAAAGGGATGTGGCAAACCCATTGAAACCTGCTTTATGTTTGGATCAATGGCAGAGTATTATATAGAAAATAATCTTGGAAGGAAGCTCAGCGCTGATGAGGCTGTGTCAATTGTTAAAAATGCTCAAAGGCAGGGTCTTGTAACTCAACCAGGAACAGCTCAAAATCCTGCGGGGATGTGCAGCTGTTGTGGGGATTGTTGTGGCGTATTGCTATCAATAAAGAAATTCCCAAAACCAGCGGAGATGGTTTTTTCAAATTATTATGCAGAAACTACTGATAACTGTAGTGCCTGTGGTCTCTGTACTGATATGTGTCAGATGGAGGCTATTGAAATTAAAGATAAGGCTCATGTTAATAAAGATCGCTGCATTGGTTGTGGTTTATGTGTTTTGTCCTGTCCAAATGAAGGAATTCAGCTTATACAGAAAGAGCAAACAAAAAAAATACCTCCAACAACCAGTGGTGAGCAGATGATTGAAATGGCAAAGCAGAGGGGATTGATTAAATAAAAAATAACGCCACGAATTTCGTGGCGTTAAAACTATAAGAGTTAAAGCCTACTTAAGTGGGATAAAACCAGCCTCGGAAACAAGTTTTTGTCCATCTTTTCCGAGTATATAATTAACAAAGCCCTTTGCTTCTGCGGAGTAATTGTTTTCGTTTACATACATATAAAGTTTTCTTGAAATAGGATATTTGCCGCTTTTTCCATTTGCAAGAGTAGCTTTTACTCCATTAACATCCAGGGCTTTTATTGATTTGTCAAGATAGCCAAAGCCAATGTATCCTATGGCTTTTTTGTTATTTGCCACAGTGTTTACAACTGCACCATTTGATGCCTGCATAAGAGAATCTTTGCGTATGTCTGTTTTTTTCATAACATCCTCATGCCAGTATTCGTATGTTCCTGAGCTTGAATCTCTTGAGACAACAACTATATTCATGTCATCACCACCAACTTGCTTCCAGTTAGTTATTGAGCCATCATAAATTCCCTTAAGCTGATCCTTTGTGAGATTTTTAACCTTATTGGAAGGATGAACTATGGGGACAATCATATCGTAGGCAACGACTATTTCTTTAATTTTAAGTCCAGAGGATTTTGCCTTTTCCAGCTCCTCTTTTTTCATTTCTCTTGATGAATTTGCAATGTCGCATGTCCCTTCAAGCAGAGACTTTATACCATTGCCAGATCCACTACCTTCTACAGAGACTGAAACAGCAGGCTTAATTATTTTGTATGCCTCAATAGCCTTCATTGTAATAGGGAGCACTGTGGTTGATCCTTTAATTACAACCTTACCGCTTTCTGCAGCAAGCAAAGCCCCTGAAAAAGCAAAAGCTATAAGGGCAATGAGTGAAAAAATTTTTTTACGCAAAAACATAGAGTTAATTCTCCTTAATTTTAAAATTTATTCTATGGAGAATTAACTCTTCTTGTGTAAATTAATTATAAACAAAAAGTTGATTTATTGTAAAGATTATACTCCGTCTGATTTAGACTTTTGACTATGCCCAGCAGACTTTACATATTCAATCTTATTAAGGGCATCAACAAAGGACATGATCCCTGCAATGGAAACATCTATGCTCATGCCATTGCCAAAGACCTTTATTACATTGCCATTGACCTCTTCTTCTACTGTAACAGAGACCTCGCATAAAGCATCAGAGCCTCCTGTAATAGCCACAAGGTTAAAGGCTTTTATATTGGCCTTTGTTCCTGTCATTTTTTTTACAGCATTAACACCTGCATCAACTCCTCCGTTACCATGGGCAACCTCAAAAATAGCCTCAGTATCGCTTTGATTGTCTCTTAAGGTTACCAGAGCCATAGGTGGAGAAAACATACCTGTTGAAATCTGAATATTCTTAACAACATATCTCCAGTTCTGTTCTTTTTTGTGAAGGACTTCCCCAATCATGGCAACAAGATCTTCATCATATATCTCTTTCTTTCTATCTGCAATACATTTAAATTTTGCAAAAAAGGCATCAACCTCCTCTGGTTTAAGCTCAAAGCCCAGTTCTTTAAGCCTTGAAAGCACAGCATGTCTCCCGGAGTGTTTACCAAGGACAAGTTTTGATCTTGTTATTCCAATATCCTCAGGTCTCATTATCTCATATGTCATTGCATGTTTAAGTACTCCATCTTGATGAATACCAGACTCATGTGCAAAGGCATTGTCCCCAACAATCGCTTTATTTGGTTGAACAGATACACCTGTTATATTTACAAGGAGTTTGCTTGTTTGCATAATCTGTTTTGTATTTATCTCTGTATAACAATTGAAGAGATCATTTCTGGTTTTTATTGCCATTACAAGTTCTTCCATGGCAGTATTGCCAGCTCTTTCACCAATACCATTTACTGTGCACTCCACCTGTCTTGCTCCAGCCTGAATAGCTGCAAGGGAATTGGCAACTGCAAGTCCAAGATCGTTATGGCAGTGGACAGATATAACTGCCTTATTTATATTTGGAACGTGATCAAAAAGGTATTTAATGAGATCGTAAAATTCAGTTGGAATTGTATAGCCAACAGTGTCTGGAATATTAACCGTTGTTGCACCTGCCTCTATAACAGCAGAGACCATCTCTGCAAGATACACTCTGTCGCTGCGAGTTGCATCCATTGGTGAAAACTCAACATTTGGGATAAACGAGCATGCATAAGATACAGCCTCAATTGCCTGACGCAAAACCTCTTCTCTTGTCTTTTTGAGCTGATATTCAATGTGGATATCAGAGCTTGATATAAATGTGTGTATACGTGGGTGGACTGCATTTTTCAAAGCTCTTGCTGCAGCCTCTATGTCCTTGTTGTTTGCCCTTGCAAGACCAGCAACCTGAGCTTTTTTTAGTTTTTCTGCAATGGCACTAACTGCCTCAAAGTCACCATCAGATATTACAGGGAAACCAGCTTCAATAACATCAACACCAAGCTTTTCCAGTTGCTCTGCAAATATTAGCTTTTCCTCAATATTCATGCTGAATCCAGGTGATTGTTCTCCATCTCGTAGAGTTGTATCAAATATTATTACTTTATTGTTCATTTTTAATCTCCATTTTTTTTAATTTAAAACTTCTTAGCTTTAAGCCAGCGAAAATACATTTTGCAAAATAATCTATATAATCAAAAAACATCTATTGAAATTAAGACTAAACGGGAAGTTCATTCCCTACACCTCCAATTCATTTAGATATAAAAAAAGCCGTCACTGTTTCGTGACGGCTTTCGATTTTTCTATATTAAAAAGACATCACGAAACGTGGCCAGCTGTAAGCAGGCTAAGGAGGAGTCCTAGTAATAGTAAACCCTTTTGTGATGTCATAAAAATTACTCTCTAATTGCTAAAGTTAAAACATTTATAGCTTTCTTATGTCAATAAAAAATTTTAAAATTTTGTTTTTTTGATTAATAATAGTTAATAAGAATAACTTTGATGGTAAAATAGCATTTTAAATATTAGAATGTTTTATTCAATATAGATATTTAATGAATAACATTGATTTTTGAGCTTTTTTGTGAAAGTTTTCAGTGTTTATTCTTTAAGTTTTTTAAAAATAAAGCTTTATATCTTTTCAAATCTACTCTGGAAATAATTTTTGTAAATTTTAAGTCCAAGCTTGTTTTGTTGTTCTATTATTTCTTTTAAAATTTCAGGTGTTGTGAGAGGATTTATTGTAATTGCCCTGAGAACAACACAATCTTGATAAAAATACTGAGGAGCATCTATCATGGTCCTTGACACAAAGCTATCATCTTCTTCTCTTATAGCCTTGTGAAGTTCTGTATTGAGATCATTTAAGAGTAGATTTATTTTTTCTACCCGATTTAGATATTCCATTTTGATAAATTGATTCCTGTCATCTTTAAAATCTTCATTTTGAATTCTGCTCATAAGTTTATTGAGCTGTTCCTGAACATACTTTGGTACAAATCTATAATTAAAAATGAAAAGTTCAGGCTGATTCATTGCCTCAAAGTTGCAGTGCATTTCTACAAGACCTCTGAGAACTGATGTCAGCTCAAAGGCATAATCAAAGATCAGCTTAAATCCCTCTTTGCCAAAGATCTTTAATGTTGCCCATGGCTTAAGAGCTGCAAAGGGTCGAGATCCCTCTACGGAAAATCTTCCAAGGTCAACAGAATCCGGTCTTATTATATAGTTGGAATAGTGCTGCAATGCTCTAAGCTCTGTTCCGTTTCTAAAAAATACCATTCCAAGGGAGGGAGGAGCATACATTAGTTTATGAGCATCTACTGTTACAGAGTCAGCTTTTTCTATTCCGGAAAATAGATATCTATATTCATCTGAAAGGAGTAAAGAGCCACCCCATGCAGCATCTACATGGAAAAAGGCATTATATTGTGTGGCAATTTTTCTAATCTCCTTAAGGTTATCGATATTGCCTGTTTCAGTTGTCCCTGCAATTCCTACTATGGCAATTATCTTGGTCTTTGGACCTCCATTTAGGCCAGTTTCCTCAAGCTCTCTGCAGGTCTTTTCCAGTTTTATAATATCAATCTTATTTTTTGAATCAACAGGTATTTTTATTACATTTTGATTTCCCAGACCTATTGTTCTCCCAACCTTATCTATGGAATAGTGACCTCTCTTAGAAACAAGAATTACAGCTCTATCCACTCCATAATATTTATATGCCTCAGCAATTCCAGCCTCTCTAATACCAGGGAATCTGCCATGTGGCCCAAAGGCGAGATTACGGGCAGTTAAAAGAGCTGTCAGGTTTGCCATTGTGCCATCAAGGGTGAGATTTCCCAGAGCTATATCTTTATTCTGTATATTGGCCTTATAAAATTTTGTAGATCTGCGAAATATTATTCTGTGCATCCATGCAAGGAGTTCCTTTTCTACAAATGTGGATGCTTTTGCAGATTCAATCTTCACCTGATTTTGATTAAGAGCTGCAATTATCATTTCAAGGAGAATCATGAAATAAGGAATGGCGCTTGTCATGTGGCCAATATAATAGGGATTGCCAACCTTTACAGAGTGGGCAATTATTTTTGTCTTTATCTCATAAAGAACATCTTTGAGTCTGTGGGGATTTTCTGGAATATCTATATTGGAAAAGATCTTTGCAAGTTCAGGCAAAAGTATTGAGCTGTGGATACCGCCTTTTTCTGTAAAGAATTTGTGGATCATATCCAGAAGTTCGTTGCCAAACTCATGGAATTTGTCCGGGGATTCAGGCATAATAAAAAGTTTGCGGATCTGCTCTATGTCAACAGGTATTCCATCTTTTGTTATATGCTGTTTATGATGTTTCTGGTTTGAATACATCTGTCCCCCTTAAGTCTTAACCAGTAGATTAGGGGACTTTTATTTTTCAAGTTTTTTTCAAAAATAAAATAATAATTAAAAATCTTATTCTTGACATAGTTATCATATTTTGTCTTTTAGATTTTTTAATTTTTATAAATTAAATTTTGTGGATTGGCTATGATGAAGACATTACCTTTTACAAAGGAACAGATTGAAGAAATAATAAAGGAGTATCCTACTCCATTTCACTTATATTACGAAAAGGGTATGAGAGAAAATGCCAGGAGGCTTTTTAAAGCCTTTTCCTGGGCACCAGGGTTTAGAGAGTACTTCGCAGTGAAGGCAAACCCCAATCCTCATATAATAAAAATAATGAAGGAAGAGGGCTGTGGTGCTGATTGCAGTTCCTTACCAGAACTTATTCTGGCAGAGAGGGTTGGTATCAAAGGCGATATGATAATGCTTACTTCTAATAATACCCCTGCTGAGGAATATAGATATGCGAAGAATTTAGGGGCAATATTGAATCTTGATGATATAACTCATATAGATTATGTTGATAAACACGTTGGTCTTCCAGAGGTCATATCATTTAGATATAATCCTGGCCCCCTGAAGGGAGGGAATTCAATTATAGGAGTCCCTGAAGAGGCAAAATATGGGCTTACAAGGGAACAGCTTTTTGATGCTTACAAAATTGTAAAATCAAGGGGCGTGAAGACCTTTGGACTTCATACAATGATTGCTTCCAATGAACTCAATGCGGATTATTTTGTGGATACAGCGGAGATTTTATTTGATCTTGTCTATGACTTGAGCACAGAGATAAAGATTGATTTTGACTTTGTAAATCTTGGGGGAGGTTTTGGAATTCCCTACAGGCCTGGAGACAAGCCCCTTGATCTTGAATATATTAGCGAAAAAATAAGACTTGCCTATGAGGAAAAAATAATAGCCCGAGGTCTTAAACCTTTGAGGATTTGCATGGAAAGTGGCAGGATGATGACAGGGCCCTATGGCTTCCTTGTAACAAGGGCTATACATAGAAAGAATATTTATAAAAATTATATCGGAGTTGATGCCTGTATGGCAGATCTCATGAGGCCTGCTATTTATGGCGCTTATCATCACATTACAGTTCTTGGTAAAGAAAATCAAAAGCATGATCACAGGTATGATGTAACAGGTTCTCTCTGTGAGAATAATGATAAGTTTGCCATTGATAGAATGCTTCCTGAGATAGAGATAGGTGATATTCTTGTAATTCACGACACTGGTGCTCATGGTTATGCAATGGGATTTAATTATAATGGCAAGCTCAGATCAGCAGAGCTCTTGCTAAGAGAAGATGGAACAGTGAAAAAGATCAGGCGTGCAGAGACAGTAGATGATTATTTTGCCACTTTGGATTTTAGCACCCTGTGAAAACTCTATAAATTTTAAGCCTGAAGGGCTATTTCCCTTCAAGCTTTTTTTGTAGAATTTCTTTTATGATATTACCATCTGCCTTGCCTTTTAGTTCCTTTGAAGCTATCCCCATGAGTTTGCCAAACATCTTTTGAGATACCTCTCCTGCTTCTGCTATTATCCTGTCCAGCACCTTGCTTATCTCTTCCTCTGACATCTGTTCTGGAAGGTATTCTTCTATTATTTTCAGCTCAACTTTTTCTTTATCTGCAAGGTCATTTCTGCCTGCATTTTCATATTCCTTGATGGCCTCTTTTCGTTTTTTGGCTGCCCTTTTTATTACATCAAGTATCTGATCATCATTGAGTTCAATCCCTGTTTTTGCCTTTTCATACATGAGATCTGATTTTAGCATCTTGAGAGTGCCTGCCCGCTCTGAGTCGCCAGATTTCATTGCATTTCGCATGTCTTCTTCAATCTTTGCTGCAAGAGTCATAATCCCTCCACTGGTTTTTATTTTGAGGTGTAATAACTTTTAGTAAACTTCTCTTCCTTATTATGTCAAGTTTTTATGGATGATTTTACCTCAGTTTCACATCACTGCGTAAGGTTTTTCTCTATAAGAGCTTTTACTGGAGCAAGACCTGTGACACTCCCTTGTTCTATGGCCTTAAGCACAGCCCCTCCTCCTGTAAATATGTAGTATTCTGGAGAATCAAGAGCAACTATGTAAAGCCCAGGGAGAAGCCTCTTGAGTTCCTGCATGGTATCCCCACCGCCATAAAGCTTAACAGCACTTCTATTTGTATCTATGAGTTGATCAAGGGCAATTGTTCCATCATTGAAGTGAGGAGTGTATCCCATAACTGCATTTACAAAAATAGTCTTTGCTCTGTGGAAAACCTCCTGAACATTTTCATCTCCAAAGCTTTCTGGAGCAACGTCGTATACGTAATTTAGCTCTCCTCCGTTTTTTAGCTCTCTTATGTCTATCTTGCGAAATTTGCCTTCTTCTCTTGCATCTGCTACATCTGACTCCACAATATATGGAAGCTCAATGAGCTTGCCTGGGAATTTTTCTGCAAAGCTTACGAATTTTTTTGCATGCTCTATATCCTCATCGTCAATTCCTTTAATCTTGATATTGTATTTTGCAGAGAGATAGGCATTGTATATTACTCCTCCAAGAACAAGATAATCAGCCTTTTGCAACAAAGCATAAAGTGGCTCAATCTTGGTATCAAATTTTGCTCCTGCAACAACTGCAAGAAAGGGCTTTTGTGGATTAAAGATTCTATCTAAATTCTCTATTTCTTTCTGGAGTAAAAATCCTGCATAAGATGGCAGAAACTTGCTCACGTCCACTGTGGAGGCGTGTGCTTGCCATGAGCCAAAGGCATCATTTACAAATATATCTGCAAGGCCTGCCAGCTGATTTGCAAATCGCACTCTGCTTTCATCCTTTGCCTCTTCTCCATAAAACCATCTTGTGTTTGGAAGATATATTCCATCTATCTTATCATCTTTTAGATCCTTTATTAGATGGTTGATTGATGTATCAATTCCAATGTATCCTTTTTTTTCATCTGCTATAAATTCTGGGACGTGAAGCTTTATGTGCAACTTTTGCTGAAGATAATCAACAATGGGCTGCACTGATGTTTTTTCACTGATAAGTATTTCCCCTGTCTTTTTGTTCCTTGGCCTGCCAACATGCGTCATGAGTATCATCTTTCCGCCTCTGGCGTTGATATGATACATTGTGCCTATGGTTGCATCAATTCTATAAGGGTCATGTATTAGCCCGCCTTTGACTACATTGTGATCTACACGCACCAGAACGATTTTCCCTTTTAAATCTGCATTTTGAATTAGTGGGATATTTAATCCTGAGAGCATATTAACCCTCCTTTTGTTTTTATTGATATATATTAATTAAGATATAGTTATAAGGCAAAAGTTTAAATCTTTTAAGAGAAAATTTTTATTTTTAAATTTTTTCACTTATTCCTAAATATAATTTTTAGTGTAAAATTAAGAAACCCTTATGCCGAAGACTTCGGCTGAGGGGATAAGAGAGTATTTTTATCGTAAAAAAGTTAAGGAATAAACAGTGAAAATTTTTCAATGTTAATTTCTATTAAAGTAATAGATATTCTTATGAATTATTAGTGGAATTTTTTTAAATAGGGCTTGACGTTAATAGGGGTATTTTATATTACTATATCAAGATAAATTGATATATGGAAGTGTTAAATTATTTAAAAGCCCTTGCTGATGAGACAAGACTCAGGATTGTATCCCTCCTTAGTGAGGGTGAACTCAATGTAAATGAGATTGTTGAGATTCTTGCCATGGGTCAGTCAAGGATCTCACGACATCTTAAGATATTGCTTGATGCTGGCATTGTAAAATGCCGCAAGGATGGTTTGTGGGCCTTTTATAGTCTAAGCAGCAGCGATTTTGCTAAGAAGCTCCTTGATTTTTTATATGGAGCTATGACTGATGAAATTTTTGAATCTGACAGAATTTCCCTTAAATTATTTAAAGAAGAAAAGTATATTAAGGAAAGAGAATTCTTTGATAATATAGCTCCTGGTTGGTCTTCTATAAAAAAGGAGTTGCTCTGTGGGTTTGATCTCAATGAATATATGTTAAGGGAGTTAAATGGTGCCAGGGTTGTTGCTGATCTTGGATGCGGTAATGGGGAACTGGCTCTTTTGCTTGCACAGAAGGGCGCAAGGGTGATAGGGGTTGATCATTCTCCTGTGATGCTTGAAATTGCCAGAGATCTTTTTGTTAAGAAAAACCTTGTCAATGGCGAGTTTCGTCTCGGGGAGCTATATCATCTGCCCTTAAAAAATAAGGAGGTTGATATGGTTGTAATCAATATGGTTCTTCATTATCTGGATAACCCCTTAGCTGTTTTGAAAGAGTCTTTTCGTATTCTCAAAAATAAAGGCAGGCTTGTCATTGGTGACTTTCTGCCTCATAATAATGAACAGTTGCGAGTTGCCTTTTCCCATAGATGGCTTGGATTTTCTGAGTCTCTTATATATGAATGGCTGAATCACTGTGGATTTTCTTCTTTTACTATGAATAAATTTGAAATAAGTCAAAGTCTTGGGATTTTTATATGCTCTTGCACAAAGTAGTGAGGGGAAAATTTTTATTAATTGGAATATTATAACAAGGAGTTTTTTATGAATATAAAAAGTAAGAATGATTTTCTTGAACTGGATCTTAACCTTAAATATAAGGTTGCAGATATCTCCCTTGCTGATTGGGGCAGAAAGGAAATTGAAATTGCAGAGTCTGAGATGCCAGGTCTTATGGCAGTGAGGGAAAAGTATGGCAAGAATAAGCCATTAAAGGGTCTGCGAGTTTCTGGAAGCCTTCACATGACAATTCAAACTGCAGTGTTAATTGAAACCCTCATTGAACTTGGAGCTGATGTTAGATGGGCTTCCTGCAATATATTCTCAACGCAGGATCATGCTGCTGCTGCCATTGCAAAGGCTGGTAAATGTGCTGTTTTTGCATGGAAGGGTGAGACTCTTCCTGAATACTGGTGGTGCACAGAAATGGCTCTTACATGGCCAGATGGAACAGGCCCTGATTTACTTGTAGATGATGGTGGGGATGCAACTTTATTTATTCATCAGTGCTTTAAGGCCGAAGAGGATCCATCTATCCTCAACAGGCAATACGACCATAAAGAGATGCAGATTGTAATGGAAAGGATCAAGCACAGCATAAAAAGAGATCCCAAGAGATGGACAAGGGATGTTAAAAAGATACGTGGTGTGTCAGAGGAAACAACAACCGGTGTTCACAGATTATATCAAATGCAAAAAAATGGAGAATTGCTTTTCCCAGCAATTAATGTCAATGATTCTGTTACTAAGTCAAAGTTTGATAATCTCTATGGATGCAGGGAATCCCTTGCTGATGGCATCAAGAGAGCAACTGATGTTATGGTTGCAGGTAAGGTTGTTGTTGTTTGTGGTTACGGTGATGTCGGAAAGGGTTGCGCTCAGTCTATGAGGTGGTTTGGAGCAAGAGTGCTTATAACTGAAATAGATCCTATATGTGCTTTGCAGGCTGCTATGGAGGGCTATGAGGTTACTACAATGGAAAAGGCTGCTCCAATTGGAGATATCTTTGTAACAGCCACAGGCAACAAGGATGTAATCACTGGCAAGCACATGGAGCAAATGAAGGATGGGGCAATTGTCTGCAACATAGGTCACTTTGACAGTGAAATTTCCATGCACTACCTTGAGAATAATCCAAAATATAAAAAGACAAATATTAAGCCTCAGGTGGATAAGTGGACTCTTGAAAGAGGTCATTCTATAATTGTTCTTGCAGAGGGGCGTCTTGTTAATCTCGGATGTGCAACTGGCCACCCAAGTTTTGTGATGAGTACAAGCTTTACAAATCAGGCTCTTGCCCAGATTGAGCTTGCTACAAATAAGTATGATACAAAGGTTTATACTCTTCCTAAGAAACTTGATGAAGAGGTCGCAAGGCTGCACCTTGCAAAGCTTGGAGTGAAGCTGACCAAACTCACAAAAGAACAGGCAGAATATATAGGTGTCCCAATAAATGGCCCTTTCAAGCCAGATCATTACAGATACTGATTTTCAATAATTTATAGCTATAAAAATAAAAGCGGTTTTTTCAAAGCCGCTTTTATTTTTTTAAGAAGGCTTTTTTCTTACTTGAAAAATATGGCTATAAAAGCTATTTGCTGATAAATATCGATTTTTATATCAGGAGAGATTGATGTCTGATAAGAAAGAAAAAAAATTATGGGGTGGTAGATTTTCCGCTGCCTCATCAGATATAACAGAGAGGATCTCTGCCTCTGTGCATTTTGATTCAAGAATGTATAAGCAGGATATAAGAGGTTCCATTGCCCATGCAAAGATGCTTGCTTCCATAGGTATTTTGTCTGAGGATGAGTTACAGGCTATAATCAATGGCCTTGTTGAGATAGAAAAAGAAATTGATGAAGGGAAATTTGAGTTCCTCCGATCCCGCGAGGATATTCACATGAATATAGAGGCAACTCTCACAGAGCGTATTGGAATTTTAGGGAAAAAACTTCACACTGGGAGATCTCGAAATGATCAGGTGGCCACTGATTTCAGGATGTATATAATTGATGAATCTGCTGAAATTGATCAATTGTTAAAAAGGCTTCTTGGTGAGCTAATTTCTCTGGCAGAAAAAAATATAGATGTTATTATGCCTGGATATACTCATATGCAGGTAGCTCAGCCTGTTAGATTTTCCCATCACATTCTTGCCTATGCCTGGCAGATAACAAGAGATAGACAAAGGCTTTCACAGGCTGTGGCTGCATGCAAAAGGCTCCCCCTTGGCAGTGGCGCTCTTGCTGGTGTAAATTATTCAAGCAACAGAAAATTTATAAAAGATGAGTTGAACTTTGATGATATTATTATGAATTCCATGGATGCTGTAAGTGATAGGGATTTTGCTTTAGATTTTCTTTATTTTGCTACTGTCCTTGGTATTCATCTTTCTCGCTTTTGTGAGGAGCTTGTCCTGTGGTCTTCCTCTGAGTTCAATTTTATACGCCTTTCTGATTCTGTTACCACTGGTTCATCAATAATGCCTCAAAAGAGAAATCCAGATGTGGCTGAACTCATAAGAGGAAAGTCTGGCAGATTAACAGGCAATCTCATAGCCTTGCTTACTGTGCTTAAAGGTCTACCTATGACATATAACAGGGACATGCAGGAGGATAAGGAGCCTGTTTTTGATTCCATTGACACTATCAAACTCTGCCTTGAGGGCATGATAGAGATGCTGTCGACTATGGAAATTAATAGAGAAAAAATGAAAGAGGGTCTTTATAGAAATTTTTCCACTGCAACTGATATTGCTGATTATCTTGTAAAGAAGGGAATCTCTTTTCGTGAATCCCACGAGATCTCCGGCAGTATTGTGAAATATTGTGAGGAGAACAATAAGGATTTTTTTAAACTATCCGCAGCTGAACTTAGAAATTTTTCTCCTTTAATTGACGAGGAGATCGGAGATGTTCTTGATCCATTAAAGTCAGTGGAACGGAAATTGTCAGAGGGAGGAACTTCTCTGTCTTCTGTGCAAAAGCAAATAGTTCTCCTTAAATCTTATCTGGGATAGAGAGATGTTTGTTCTCAAAAGAAGAATTTTTTCTATTGTGCTTACACTTTTTTTGACTGGAATTTTGTTTATGGTGGCTGTTGATATTTATATCTCTGCCTGCTCAGGGAAATATCTCAGTGAAAATCTGGAAGATATTCCTTTCAACAAGTGTGGCTTGCTTCTTGGCACAAGCAAATACAGGCCTGAGGGTGGAATAAACCCATATTTTAAAAATCGCCTTGATGCTGCTGCAAAGCTTTACCATGCAGGAAAAATAAACTGCATAATTGCCAGCGGAGATAATAGTGAGAAGTATTACAATGAGCCGCGTTTTATGATCAATGGCCTAAAGGAGAGAGGAATTCCAGCAGAAAAGATATACCCTGATTTTGCAGGTTTTAGAACTTTTGACTCTGTCTTCAGGGCAAAGTATGTTTTTGGACAGGATTCACTTACTGTAATATCACAAAAGTTTCATAATGAGAGGGCTGTTTATATTGGTCAAAAAATTGGGCTATCCATCTATGGCTTCAATGCTCTGGATCCAGATGATTCTGATAGGCTCTATATAAGGATTCGGGAGATCTTTGCACGGGCTAAGGCCTTTATCGATTTAAATCTAACTGGTGAAAGGCCAAAATTTCTTGGAGAGAAGATTATAATAAAATAAAGTCGTAAGTTTTTAATTCGGGGAATTGTGATGTTTAATGAACATGATAAAGCCTCTTACCTCAAGAGGCTTTGGTTTATGCTTAAGAGTGAATATTTTTATAGAAGAAAATTTTTGAATAAGTTCGCCTCTGTGGCAGGAAGACCAATGGTTTGGGGTGTATGGAATGTTGTTGTCTATGGCCCAAATATTCACCTTGGAAAAAATTGTGTTATTGTTGGAGCTGATGGATTTAGAACAACTCTGACTACTGTAAGCTATAATGGCCACCAGGGATCTATAAAAATTGGAGATAATGTTTTGATCATGAATGGTGTGCGTGTAAGCAGTGCCAGTGAAATTGTAATAGGAGATGATTGCATGCTTGCAAATTTTTGTTATATAATGGATGCAGACTGGCATGATATATACGATAGAACCTCTTCCCCTGGAAAAACTGCACCTGTTATATTGGAAAGGGGAGTTTGGGTTGGAGATTCTGCAATAATATGCAAAGGTGTGCGCATAGGAGAAAATTCAATAATTGGCGCTGGCTCTGTTGTACGCAAAGATGTTCCACCTAATTGTGTTGTAATTGGAAATCCTGCAAGGGTTGTAAAAAAGCTTGACCCCGCAAGGGTTGTAACAATGGGGAAGCTTTATGAGACAGAAAATTTAAAGCATAAAGGGAAATGAGCTGTGAAGATATGTCTTCTTTGTTATAGAGGTAACCCCTATTCTGGAGGTCAGGGGATTTATCTTAAATATATTGCCGAGGAGTTAGTTCGACAGGGACATGATGTTCATATAATAGTAGGACCTCCATCACCTGGTGAGATTAAAGGTGCAAAGATTCATTTTATACCAAACAATGAATATTATGTAAAAAAGGGGTTTGATGTTATAAACAGAGAAAAGCCCTTTGAAATATTTCATCCCATCAATGCCTATGAGTGGTTACATAGCAGGCTTGGGGCTTTCCCTGAAATAAGCTCCTTTGGATATAGGGCCTTCTTTTTGTTAAGGAAACTTCATGAAAAATATAACTTTGACATAATACATGACAATCAGTCTCTTAACTATGGGTTGCTTTTGATGAAATCCTTGGACATTCCTGTTATTGCCACAATTCACCATCCCCTGACAATAGATCTGCGCAATGTTATTGAAAGGGCTCCCAACTTTTATAGAAAAATCAGGGGAGTGATGTTTTATCCAACAGTCATGCAAGCCTTTGTTTCAAAGCGCCTTGATCATATAATTACAGTCTCTGAGGATTCAAAGAGAATGAATTATATTGATTTTGGAGTGCCTCTTCATAAACAGACTGTTGTATATAATGGAATTGACACTACGATTTTTAGGCCGCTGAAGATTAAAAAGAATAAAAGGGACATTATCTTTGTGGGCAATATAGAGGATGGCAAAAAGGGCTTTGTCTATTTGCTGAAGGCTATGACTCTTATTAAAAGTGATGTGCGATTGGTAGTTGTAGATGGAGGAGCACCTCATAGAAAACTAACAAATAAGCTTATAGATAAACTGGGAATAAGAGAAAAGATTTTTTTTGCAGGCACTGCATCATCGGATGATTTAGTTTCTCTTTATTGTCGCTCCTCCATTGCGATTGTTCCCTCTGTATATGAAGGATTTGGATTCCCTGCAGGTGAGGCTATGGCCTGTGGGGTTCCTGTGATCTCCAGTGATGGAGGGGCTTTGCCTGAGGTTGTTGGCGATGCAGGAATAGTAGTTCCTTCCCGTGATGCAAAGGCTCTTGCAGAGGCAATTGACTCTTTGATAAATGATGATTACCTTTTAAAGGAATATGCACAGAAGGGGCTTAGTAGAATAAATTCTTTATTTACCTGGGAAAAGGCTGTTTCTCAGATGGTAGAGCTATACAGGGATTTAATAGCAAAATCGTGATGCTATGGGTTTATTATGATCTTGTCTGAGTTTTTGTATTTATTCCTTATGTTTTTTGTTCCAATGTTTTTGATTATAATTGCATTGGGGCAACTTGCAGAGAGAGATAAGGACTTTGTCCATTATGTCTTTGCTTTTTCTTTTATTGGTCAGGGATTATGGGAGATTCAAATAATCATATATAGCACAAAGGCTTTTCCTGATCTTTATGGCTTTGCAGTATGGCTTATCCCTTTTTCTTATGTGGTGACCCTTTTGCTTTTTATAAGGTATGTCTGGATTTTTTCTGTAGAGTATAGATTTTACAGAAGGCATATATTTTTATTTATACCATCAGTTATGGCTTTGTTTTTTTGCCTCTTTGTGATTTTTGTTTCTGGTGAATTTTCTCTTAATCACTTTGAGGCTCTACCTTTTTTGAGTAAAAGCTTTTATTCTCTTCCTCTTATCTCCAGATTGTTTCTGATAAATATTCTCTTAAGCAAGATCTATCTTTTTGGGCTTATGCTATTTATGCTTTATAAGTTTTATAAGATATCAAGGTATAGCACCACTGTCAGGCTTTCAAGAGTTTTTAATGTAGGTTACATCTTTGCTATACTTATAGCTACTATGACAGCTATTTGTATTTTTGGAGATTTATTTTCAATGTCTGTGGTGAGAGGTTCAGTCCTTGTTGCAAATGTTTTTATATGTGCAGTTTATGTTGTCTCCAGAAGACATCCGAGCTACAACAGGATGCTTAAGATAGAGATAGAAAAGGTAAGCTATGTTAATTCCTACATTAAAGGACTTGATTCAGATAGAGTAATAGCAAATCTCTATTCCCTTATGAGGGAAGAGAAGGCCTTTGCAGATGAGGATATTTCTTTGAAAAAACTGGCAGATGAGCTTGATATTACCACTCATCAGTTATCGCAAATTTTAAATGAAAAGATAAAAAAGAATTTTAATACCTTTATAAATGAGTTTAGGGTAGAGGAGGCAAAGACTCTCCTTATAGAAGAGCCCGATAGATCTATACTTTCAATAAGTCTTGCTGTTGGTTTTAATTCCTATACAACCTTTTGTACCACCTTTTCAAAATATACAGGCGAGTCTCCAAGTAATTATAGAAAGAGATTTTTAAAGGGCCATCTGCCAAAGAAATGACAGATAAGCCCTCTGGCTGAGTTATTAGATTAGTCCTGTCGATTTGTTCTTGTCCAGATATTCATCTTTTCAGCCTCTGCTATTAATTCCTCTCTAAAGTCGGGGTGAGCAATGCCTATGAGTGCTTCGGCCCTTTCCCATGTAGATTTTCCTTTAAGCTGAACTATTCCATATTCTGTGACAATATAATGGACCATGTTTCTTGTGACAGTTACAACTGTTCCAGGTTTGAATGTCGGCACTATCCGTGATTTCAGGTTTCCATTTTTGTCTGTGTAGGTTGATTCAAGGCATATAAAAGATTTTCCACCTTCTGAATGAAACGCCCCGTATACAAAATCCCATTGCCCACCTGTTCCGGTAATATGCCTGAATCCATTGGACTCTGAAGAAACCTGGCTGTAAAGATCCACCTCAAGGCAATTATTTATTGAAACAACATCTGGATTTGCAGCAATAATCTTAGGATCATTGACCATATTCACAGGATATGATGCAAGGAATGGGTTGTTGTCCATAAAATCATAAAGCCTCTGGGAGCCAAAGGCAAAGGTGTATACCATTTTTCCAGGATAAACTTTTTTCTTGTTGTTGCTTATACATCCCTGTTCAAACATGTCTATATAGGAATCAACTAACATCTCTGTGTGAACGCCAAGATCTTTAAGTCCAGACGAAGCAATTAGCTTGCCAAGGGCATTGGGCATTCCTCCAATTCCAAGCTGGATGCAGCTTCCATCTTTCATCTCATTGATTAGCATTGAGGCAATTTTTTTCTCTGTTTCTGATGGAGTCTCTTCTGGAGCAGTAAGAAGTGGGGCATGATCTGATTCAACAATGTAATCAACCTCAGAGATGTGAACTGATTCATCAAGGCCACCAAGGCAGTATGGTATGTTTTTGTTAACCTCAACTACTACTGTTTTTGCATGTTTTATTATAGTTTTTACAAAGGTGTTTGCAATTCCAAAATTAAAGAAGCCATTTTTGTCCATGGCAGTTGCGCGCATAAATAAAATATCTGTTCCTGCATAGCCGCATTCTACTGTGCGTGGATATTCGTGAAATAGTGATGGCAGATAGTCGCACAGCCCTTTGTCGTGAAGAATTCTGTCTCCAATGCTAAAGTGCGCATTGGTAAAGATAATATGCTCTCTTTTTTGATCTGCCCATACAGCTTGACAGATACCAGGATACACTTGAGTCTGGAGTTTTACATTATGCAGCTCATGAACTCTTTGAGCCAGAAATTTATCTATATAAACAGGTGATAGTATAAAGCCGGCATAGCATATTCTGCTATTTGATTGAACAAGCCTTGCAGCTTCTTCTCCAGAGATGAGCTTGCTGCGGTATTCACTTTCATACTGGGGGGTTATGATATTCATAGATTTTCTCCTTGAGATTGAGATCTTATCATTTTACAAAAAGACTTAGCTAAAGTAATAAGCTTTCTGTAAAAGGATTAAACAGGATGATTATAGTATAGAGAATTGAGGTTGTCTTGCGGATTTATAAAAGCAAAGGTTTGCATATATTCAGGATTATAAAAATGAAAGTGAGGCTATTTTCTTTTCATGGCAACTAAAATAATATCCTCATCAAGCTCTGCATAATCAGTAAAATCATATACAGACTCAATAATTGAGTGGACTATTTCAAGGGAGTCGAGATTTGCATTTTCTTTAAATTTGCCTTTGAGTCTCTCTAAGCCAAATTCTGTATTTGTGTTTTCTTTTTTTGCTCTTAATATTCCTGGTGTATAATAAAGAAGAATGTCTCCTTCCTCCATACTTATGGTGAGATCTCTGAAGAAGGATCTATTGGTAAAGAGTTTTCCAGTTTCTGTTTCTGACAGGTTTATTACTCCATTTTTATTGTTGATATAAAGAAGGGAATGAATTTTCCCAAAAGAAGAAATAGATACCTTGGCTGTTTTAAGATTGATCTGATATATTGATAGATAAATATCAGCTATATTTCCAGGTATAGAGTTTTTTAGTTTGTTGTTGATTTTATCAATGATTACAGAAGGAACATTTTTTATTAGCTCATCACTTCTAAGCATAGTCTTGATCATTCCACCAATAAAGGAAGAGGAATGGCCTTCATTAGCTATATAGCAGGTTGCTACAGTGTAGGTGTTTTTGTCATTAAAAAAACCATCAATAAAGGCACCACTCATAAACTTTGCAGGGAGATATGCACTTCTTATATCCATTTCTTTTACATCATCAAATTTTGGGAAAAGCCTTGCTTGAATATCGCGCATATTGAGCAGTTCTTTTTTAGATTCACTTCGTTGAAAGACTTCTCTGTTTGCATATACTGAGAGATCAGAAAGAGTCTTTGCAATAAAACTCAACAACCTTTTGCTAATATCTGTTATTGCCTTTTCTCCTTGTGTGACAACTGCCCATTGGGCATAGTTTTCTACTTTAGAGATAGATACAAAACAGTTTATCTTTTTTGAGTATTTAGAAGTGAGTTCCAGAGAAAATTCTTCCCCTCCTTTGAGTTTTTCTGTAAAATCTGGAATTTTGATAAGAGTCTCATAAGACATATAAGGGAAGTCTTCGGATAAGGATTTTTTTGCAAGGGAATGGCCAGAGTCACCCTCTACATAAACCATTTCTATAAATTTAATATCTATAATATCTGCAATATCTGCAATTTGCCTGATTAATATTTCAGCGATTTCATTATTAGTCATAGCTATAAAAATATTTTTATATTTTATTTAAAAGTAACATCAAAAGCCCTATATAGTCAAATTTTTTTTAAAAAGCTTTAAAAAGAATTTTTATTGACTCTTTTTTGTTTAAGGCTTAAGCTTCTGAAAGAATTATGGAATTTGCTGCGGCGAGGTTTTATGTATCTTGGTTCTGATAAATATGGTGAAATAAAATATGTTGATGATGTAAGCAGGCTTCTCACAGAGCTTTGTGGTGAAAGAGATATAGCTGTAATAAAGGAAAAGTTAGTTGATATAGTGCTGTTTATTCGCTATGAGCTTAAGACCAGAGGAAGTCTCAAGGGTATAAAAACAGAGTCTCTTGGAGAGCTTGAAACTCATGTAATAAAATTTCTTGCATCATATAATGGCCATGATTTTGAAGAGCTATATCACCTTATATATGAGCTTATAAAGCAAATCCCCAAGTTTAATATCTATGGCATAGACATAACAGAGCTGAGAGATATTGCACACGATTTTGAGGCTGAATATAGATATGATCCAGTCTTTGGATCAATTGCAGCAGACATAAGAAAGCTCACTCATCAGCACCTTTCAGATAAGGTTATTTCAAAGATTGAAAAATTTGAGCAATTTCTCCTTTCAGATAAGACAAGTGCAATGATTGATGGTAGCACTGTTTATAATGTATCCAAAGAGGCAAAGGAGGATCTGCTTGAGTCAGAAATCTTTCAGGAGCTTCTGGAGCTTAAGAATAAGCTTAAGATCGCATGGTCAGACAGAGGCGACACAAAAAATGGAATGAGCAGAGAGGAATTTTTTAAGGTAATAGATTCAAATTTGTCAGGTCTTATAACTGATGAGGTGAAGACTCTTAAAAATTATGAACATTTTTTGCATCATCTCCAGAGAGCAAAGGAGGTTCTCAAGGATAAAGAATGGGAAGATGCAGCAATAGGCAGAATTCGTTATAATCTCAAAAAATTGATTGAGGAAATTACTTTAACAGAAACTAAAAACAAGGGTGAACTTCTTTTTAGATTGATTACAACAGACTCTCTCCTTGAACAGATAGCCTTCATTTATTACTCAAATCTTGTTAACACAAAGTATAAGATTATTACTGATAACACATACATTGATGCACTGCATCTTCTTGTGGATTTAACCTTTTGTGTCAGAGCTGTTGGCCATGGAACAAAAATTTTAGGTCGCTTTGCTTTGCTTATAGAGAGAATACTTCTGCAACTTGATTCCCGTCCTGATAGAATAGCTCATTTCCCCAGCATTGTAGAGGCAATGAACTCTGAGCTTGAGAATAATTTTCTTGCTATTAAGGAACTTTATTATAGCTATCTCTCTGATAGAGATAATGCACCTGCGCTGACTGCTATACTGAACAATATTATAAGGGAAAAGACAACTCATGTTTTGGGTATACTCATAAACAGTATAAAAAACTATGATGTGCGAAAATCTGCAGAGCCCTATCAACAGATACTTGATGAGCTTAAAAATAGAGGCAAACTTACAATAAAAGATTTTGTTTACAGCTTTGGCACAGATATAGATGAGTCAATTGGAAAACTGGAGAAGATCGAATTCATGGGAGGCAAGGGCTTTTCCCAGATAAGAAATTCTCGTATTTTGCGTTCAATTAAATTGCCAAACTTTGATGTTCCAAAGGGTTATGGCTTTAGCACTTTGACCTGGTATCACATGCAAAAGGGATTTTTCACTGTTGATGATATAAGGAACGAAATTTTCCGGATGATAAAAAATTTAGAGAAACGAACAGGTAAAAAATACGGTGATAGCGACAATCCTCTTTTGCTTATGGCAAGATCTGGCAGTGTTGTTTCAATGCCAGGTATACTGGATACAGTTAGCCATATAGGCATAAATAAGGAAATTGCAGATAGGTGGTCAAAAAATTTAAAAGAACCAGCAAGAGCTTATCAGGCCTATATATCCTTTATGCTAAGTTATGCAAAGAGCGTCCTTGGGCTTGACACAGAAGCTCTGGTGAAGGAAACTGGCTTTGATAGTTATGTCTCTGTTTTTAGAGAAGGACTTTTTATTATGAAGGATGCTGCAGATGCAATATTTCAGGCTATACAGGAGAAGGGCTGTGGAGCCTTTATTCCTGATGATCCTTATGAACAGATTTATAAATCAGCAATAGCAGTGTTTAGATCCTTTGAGAGTGATGTTGTAAAAAAGCAGACAATACATCTTGGTATACCAGAGCAGTTTCAAACAGGCTGTCTTATACAGGAGTGCGTTCCAGTTCTTTCAGCAAATGATTGCTCTGGTGTATTTTTTACACGCAATCCAAACACAGGAAGAATTGGCAGCAAATATGATGAGCAGATTGAATTCAGCGATGGATTTTTTGGAAATGTCATAGCAGATGGAGCCATAACCCCTGGTAATACAGAAGATTTCATCAGACTTCATCCAGAGCACTATGAGGGATTTAGAAAGTTTAAATATGTAGATGAGAGAATACAGAGATTCCCAACGGATATTGAATTTGCCATAAGAGGAGGGGTTGCATATATAGTTCAGTCCAGAGTTTTAAAGCAATCGCCCATTGCTCGTATTATAAATAGCTATGAGTTTTATAAAGAGAATATCTACACAAAGTATAAGCTCATAAAGAGAACAGCCTTTGGACTTAATAAGAAGATAATCGGAACCTATCTTGATCGCAAAGCCTTAAGCGATGCACCTGTTATTGCTCAGGGTAAACCTGTAAATGGAGGAGCTGTGAGAGGAAGGCTTATAAAAGATCAAAATAGCATAAGTCTTTTTGATGGGAAACTTATATTTATAACAGAGAGCAATGTTCCGCCCAAGGTAATTATGGCAGAAAACAGATTCTATGGCTATATATCAAAGGAGGGAGGGGTAACCTCTCATGCAGCACTTGTTGCCATAGGAGAGGGCAAGCCCTGTGTAACTGATGTTCATTGGGAGCAGAATAAAGAGCCAGGTCATGAGGATGAAATAATTATAGGTTCAACTGTTTTAAGAGAAGGCGATTATATCACCTTAGATGCAAATACTGGAATGATTTACAAAGAGGATATTCCAATACTTGAGGTGTCTGTAGTTGATAGTGAGTATAAAGAGATTAAAGATGCAATCCTCTCTGTAATAGAGGAACTGGTTGCACCTGTAGAACAATATTGAAGTCAGTTAATAATAAAATTCTTTACAAAAATTTTGTTTGATTTTATTTTTAACTTACTTTAAAAATAAGCTCTTCAAGGCTATTATCAGAGACTTCATCATTTTGAAAACGCAAAACAGGGAAAATCATGAATGTTATTTATATATCAAAAATTGCTGTTACTATTTTCTTTGGACTTATTCTTGGCTTTTTGTCATCAATACCTGTTGGGGCAGTTCAGCTTGAGGTAATAAAGAAGACAATCAATGGCCATACGAAGCCAGCAATAGCTACAGCCCTTGGCTCTGCTACATCGGATTTGCTTTATGGCTTGCTCACTCTTTTTGGATTTGGACACTTTCTTTTGCACAAGGATTTTCAAATCTTTATTTATCTTATGGGCATAGTAGTTCTCCTTTATCTGATTTATAAGTCTTACCAGGAGAGGGAGTATATGCTCCATAAAGAAAAGAGGATAAAGTATAACAAGAGGCTCTCTTTTTTGACTGGATTTACAATTGCAGTGACAAACCCGGGCATGATAATATGGTGGTTTATAGGATTCAGGCTTTATGCAGATCTCAATTTGTTTGATGTAATTACACCTGTTATTAAGCTTTGTTTTGTTATATCAGGTGCCATTGGTCTTGCTTTATATCTCATACTTGAGGCAGCCATATTGCATAGGCTAAAGAGATCCTTTTCTGAGAAGTTTCTCTATAGGGCAAATGTCTTTCTTATGATTGTTCTTGGGGTTTTGGTTTTATATTTTGCTTACAAGCTTGTGCTTATTATTTTTAATCTAAAAAATATGCCTTCTTTTTAAGTTACCTGTAGTAGTTTCAACTGCCCTTAGATTGTAAAGGGCATAGAGATTTATCCAATAAGATAGGTCCCAGTCCCTGTTGCAATTAAGTTGTCGCTATCATTGAACATGTCCATACGTGTAACTGCAATCTTGTTGCCTGCACGTATTACATAAGAAATACATCTAAATTTTTTGCCGCTGCCAGGACGCAGATAGTCAACTCTTATGTTGAGTGTGCTCATTTTGCTAAAGCGAGAAATCAGCTCTGCAATGCTAACTCCTTTCATTGAGTGGATTGCATGTGTTTGAGCAATAATTCCTCCTGCAAGATCTATTACAGCAGAGATCACGCCGCCATGGAGAATTTTTTGAACATAGTTGCCATAGAGCTCTTCTCTTGAGTCAATTTCTATGATTGCATTTTCGAGGGAAAGTTCCTTTACCTTTATTCCAAGGTAAACGTTAAAGGGCATCTTGGAATTATAGACTTCTTTAAGAGTTTCTATTATAACTTTAATTGCCTCTGGTTTTGTGAAGTCTGGAATGCTTTTAAGAAAATCTTCAGGAAGAGAAGCGCTATTTAATATTTCTGCTGTAGAGATGTTCTTTTTTTTATCCATTCACAGTCACTGACTCGATTTTAAAACTAAATTAACCCGATATCGGCAGGCCTGATTCGGGTTAATTTAAATGTTAATTATAACAAAATTTTATTTACTGAGGTCTGTAAACATCAAAGACATAGTTGCGTCTTTCTTTTTTTATCTGCACTGTCCATCCTTCGTTTTCAAAAAAAGACTGAAAGCTCTTTGCAACAGGATAGTTGATAACAACAGATGGATTTACTGTGCAAAATTTTGTGTCATCCCAGTTATTTCTTTTCATGGTTACCCAAGCTTCTGCAATTACTTGCTTGAGAATGTTTTCTTCATTCTGATCAACGGTAGATATATCCTTTAAACTGAAACCTGCCATTTCGATCTCCTTATCCTTGGTATAAGTTTTTAAATGCTAATACTAATTAATTTAATAGCAAAGTCTAATATGTCAATAAAAATTATCGGCAATGTGATAATTTTTATAATAGAATTTAATCCTTGACATGAAATTTATGTATTATATTATGCAACAAATTGCATAATATAAGGGGGATCTATGAAGATTCTTGTTTTAAATGGAAGCCCAAAGGGTGATTTAAGTGTAACAATGCAGTATGTGAAATTTATTCAGAAAAAAATTCCTTCCCATGACTTTGATTTTATAAATGTTGCACAAAATATTGTAAGTATTGAGAAGGATGAAAAATTTTTCAATGAAATAATCGAAAAGGTTAAGGAAAGTAATATTATATTATGGGCAACTCCTCTGTATGTCTGTCTTGTTCCATCTCAATATAAGAGATTTATAGAGCTTATATGGGAAAGAGGTGCAGATGGCGCTTTTTCTGGTAAGTATGGCGCTGTCATTACTACATCCATTCATTTTTTTGACAACAGTGCTCATAATTACATGAGAGCTATTTGTGAAGATTTAAATATGAATTTTGCTGGTTCTTTTTCTCCTGATATGTATGACATTATGAATAAAGATGGCAGGGATAAGCTCATAGCCTTTGGCAAAAAAATTTTTTACATTGCACAGAACAATATGGTAACCTCAAAGGCCTTTGTAAAGCCTGTGTATGAGATAAAAAGCTACAGTTTCACTTTACCTGTAAAAAAGAAGGATTTTGGCAATAAAAAGGTGCTTGTTCTTACAGATAGAGAATATAAAGGAGATAATCTCTCCGCCATGATTGATAGATTTATTAGCAATGTTGATGGCTCTGTAGAGCTCATCTCTTTGTCTGATATTGATATTAAGGGTGGATGCCTTGGATGTTGCCAGTGCGGATTTGATTATAGGTGTGTATATACAGGCAAGGATGAGTTCATTGATTTTTATAATAATAAGTTGCGCAGTGCTGATATTATAATCTTTGCAGGTGAGATAAAAGATCGCTATCTCTCTGCTAAATGGAAGCAGATGTTTGATAGGGCCTTTTTCAATACTCATACTCCAACTCTTGGGGGAAAGCAATTTGGAATTTTACTCTCTGGTCCTTTTTCATTTATGGCAAACCTCAGAGAAATTTTACTTGCCTATTTTCAGTGGCAGGGAGCAAATCTTATTGATATAGTATCTGATGAATATGACTCAGAGACTATAGACAGGCTTATTGATAATCTTGCACAGAATTTACTGTGGAGTGCAGGTGAGGGCTATGTAGAGCCTCCTACATTTTTGGGAGTTGGTGGTCGCAAGATCTTCCGTGATGATATATGGGGAAGATTGAGATTTGTTTTTCAGGCAGATCATAAATATTATGAAGAAAATGGATTTTACGATTTTCCTCAGGATGATCAAAAAACCATTGAGATAAACAAAAAGATGATTGAACTTACAAGCAATCCTGAGATGAGAGAGAATGTCAGAAAGATGATAAAAACAGAGATGGTAAAACCCATGAAGCATATAGTTGAAACAAAGTAGGGAATATGAATAATAATCCTGAGAGCTTAATAAAATCTAAGAGGCCTATTAAAGGGAAAAATTCCTTTAATAGGCTGAAGAATAGATTTTTTCTTCCCCATTTTATTAAAGAGATGAAGAGGATGGGGATTGGTGGGATCTCTGGTGGCAATTCTCTGCGACTCATTACAAGGGGTGATGATTTTTTTGATGCTGTGATCTCTGCTATTGACTCTGCCAGAAAGAGTATAAACCTTGAGACCTATATTTTTCGCAGCGATGAAGTCGGTTGGATTATTGCAGAAAAGCTGGCAGAGAAGGCTTCTCAGGGGCTTGAAGTAAATGTTATATATGATGCCTTTGGTTCAATAGCTGCCTCTAAGATAATGTTTGACATGATGAGATCAGCAGGTGTGGAGATAATAGAATATCATCCCATTGTTCCATGGAAGAGATATTGGGGTATAAGCTTTCGGGATCACAGGAAAATTTTGATTATTGACGGCGAAAAGGCTTTTCTTGGCGGGATAAATATCGGCAAGGAGTATGCCGGTCCTAAATACGAAGGGGGAAACTGGAGGGATACTCATCTATGTATTGAAGGTCCTGCTGTGAGAGATGTTCAGTTTTTTTTTATGGAAAACTGGTATAGAAATGGTGGCGCTGTTTTAAATAGCAGACTTTATTTCCCTCACCTTGATAAGAAGGGAAATATTCTCCTTATGATATTGTGCACAAAGGGACGTAAAAAGGTTAAACCTGTATATGAGTCCTATATATCAGCAATAGCCAATGCCAGAAGTTCTATATATATAACTAATGCTTATTTTATACCTGATGGTCGCATATACAGAAGTCTTGTAAAAGCAGCCGAGAGGGGTGTTGATGTAAAAATTATTCTACCAGGGAAATCAGATATCCCTGTGGTAAAATATGCCAGTCGCTATCTGTACAAAAGATATTTGAGGCATGGGATAAAAATTTTTGAATATCAGGAGTCCATTCTCCATGCAAAGACTGCTGTAATAGATGGCCTGTGGGCAACGGTGGGTTCGTCAAATCTTGATAGGCGGAGCTTTAGACGAAACCTTGAGATAAATGCAGTGGTGCTTGATCAGGGATTTGGTCAGATTATGGAAGAGGTTTTTTTTGAGGATCTAAATAAAAGTCTTGAAATTACACTGGAAAATTTTGGAAAGAGAAGACCTTTTGAGTTTTTTCTTGAATGGCTTTGTTATAGATTTCGCAATATTTTATAAAAAATACCTTGACATTTTTTAGAGTTTTTAAGGAATAAGCAGAAGAAAGGAAGAGTATGGTTTTTGAAAGGTCAAACATAGGATATTTTTTAGCCTTTATGATCCTTGGCGGGATTCTGGGATCTGCGCTGGGGAATCTTGTTGTAAAGTTTATTCCACAGTTTAATATCATTACAACAAGTCTCACAGGACCAATAGGATTTAACTTGGAGATTCTTTCTTTTAGCATGAAATTAAATTTTGCGTCGATTGTAGGCATAATTTTTGGCATAATCGTTTTTCGCAAGATTTAAGGCTGCGCCAGCAGCTATCAAAAGTATCCTTAAAAATTAGATTTTAAGGATATGGATTTAAACCAGTCTAAGACTGGTTGCCTCATTCCGATGAATAGGCAAAAGACTTTTATTTTTTATGCACTATAGGTGTGCTTTTATACCGTGAGAGTATTTTCTCTCAGGGTGATTATTTTATGATTAAATTACAGGGGGTATTTAATTGGCTGTAGTATCTATGAAAGCTTTGCTCGAGTCAGGTGTGCACTTCGGGCATCAGACAAGAAGATGGAATCCCAAAATGTCTCAGTTTATATTTACTGCAAGGAATGGGATTCATATTATTGACCTGCAAAAGACTATGCAGAGAGTTAAAATTGCTTATGCTGCAATGAGAGATCTGGCTGCAAATGGAGGTAAGGTTCTCTTTGTTGGAACAAAGAAACAGGCTCAGGGTGCAATTGTCGAGTATGCAGAAAAATGCGGTATGTATTATGTTTCTGAGAGATGGCTTGGTGGATTGCTTACAAATTTCAAGACTGTGAGTAATTCTATCCAGAGGCTTAAAGAGCTGGAAAGAATGCAGGCAACAGATTCATGGGATGCAGAAACCAAAAAAGAAGTTCTTGAGCTTCAAAGAGAGCTTGCAAAAAAGAATAAAATACTAAGTGGTATCAAGAATATGGCTTCTCTTCCTGATGCTCTTTTCATTATTGATCCTAAGAGAGAGGCTATTGCAGTTCAGGAGGCAAGAAAACTCGGTATTCCTATTTTTGCTGTAGTTGATACAAATTGTAATCCAGATGAGATAGATTATCCAATCCCTGGAAATGACGATGCAATTAGAGCTATTGCTCTTTTCCTTGAGGTTATGGCAAATGCCATCATTGAAGGTCAATCTGGCGGACAGGCTGCTCAGGTAGCTTTTGAAGAAGATGAAGAGGTTGCACCAGAGGTTCTTGCTGAGGTGGACAAAGAAAAGATTGTTCAGGAAAAGGAAGAAGAAGCATCTGCTGATGTAGATGATGAATGGTAAGATTTAAGAAAAAGCAGATCAAAAAAATCTGCTTTTTTAATGAATCTTTGTCAAAGTTTAATTAAAAAATTAAGAATATTTAAGGAGATTTAAAAGTGGCAGAAATTACCAGTGAAATGATAAAAGAATTAAGAGATAAAACTCAAGCTGGCATGATGGATTGCAAAAAGGCTCTCACTGAGTGTGGTGGAGATATGGAAAAGGCTGTGGAATTTTTAAGAAAGAAAGGCCTTGCCTCTGCAGACAAAAAAGCAGGAACTGCTGTTTCTGAGGGCATAGTTGCTTCTTATATCCATAGCAATAATAAAATAGGCGTGCTTCTTGAGCTTAAATGTGCTACTGACTTTGTTGCAAGGAACGAGGATTTTCAGAATTTAGCAAAGGAAATTGCAATGCAGATAGCAGCTGCAAATCCTCTTTATGTATCTCCAGAGGATGTCCCTGCTGATGTAATAGCAAAGGAAAAGGAAATATACAAAGAACAGATGAAGGACTCTGGCAAGCCAGACAATGTCATTGAAAAAATCGTTGAAGGGAAACTTTCAAAATTTTACTCAGAGGTTTGTCTTTTAGAGCAGGAATACATTAAGGATTCATCTGTTAAAATCAGAGATCTTATAAAACAAAAGATAGCTGTCTTCGGTGAAAATATCGAGGTAGGGAAGTTTGCAAGATTTCAAATAGGCAACTAATAAATGGATAAAGGCAAACTTAGATATAAAAGGATACTTTTAAAGCTCAGCGGTGAGGCTCTTGCTGGACAGGATAAAACTGGAATAAATCCAGATGTGATTCAGCAAATAGCTACAGAAATTAAAGAGGTCTCTGATCTTGGTGTGGAAGTCGCTCTTGTGATTGGAGCTGGCAATATTTTTCGAGGAGCTATGGCTGAGTCCCTTGGGATAAACAGATCAACAGGGGATTTTATGGGGATGCTTGCCACAGTGATGAATTCAATGGCTGTTGAGAACACTCTTGAAAAGATGGATAAGCCCACGAGAGTTTTGACAGCCATAGAGATGAAGCACGTAGCAGAACCTTATACAATTCAAAAAGCCCTTGATCATCTCAAGAAAGGGAGAATAGTAATTGCAGCTGGGGGAACAGGTCACCCTTATTTTACAACAGATACAGCTGCAAGCCTTAGAGCTGTTGAGCTTAGTGCTGATGTGCTGCTTAAGGCAACTAAGGTTGATGGCGTCTATACAGGCGATCCAGAGAAGGATCCCAATGCAGAGAAAATTGTGGAGATTCCATATATGGAGATGATTAAAAGGCAACTACGAGTTATGGATCTCACTGCAATATCCCTTTGCATGGACAATAATCTTCCTATTATAGTTTTTAATCTCTTTGAGAGGGGAGCTCTTAAAAGAATAGTTCTTGGCGAGGCAGTAGGAACAAAAATTTATTAAACATGGAGACACTTATGGTTGATGATATTTTACATGATGTTGAAGATAGAATGCAAAAGAGTGTGAAATCTCTTCAGAAAGAGTTTTCTACCATAAGGACAGGTAGAGCTAATCCTGCAATGTTTGAGGGGATTAAGGTACATGTCTATGGATCAGATATGCCTCTCAACCAGGTGGCCACTATTTCTATACCTGAGCCAAGGCTTGTTGTTATTCAACCATGGGACAGAGGCAATCTTGGAGAGATAGAAAAGGCGATACTTAAGTCAGATCTATCTGTGAATCCGTCAAATGATGGTAATCTAATCCGCATACAAATTCCTGAACTTACTGAGGAGCGTCGTAAGGAATATGTTAAGCTTGCAAAGCAGAAAGCTGAAGAGTGCAAGGTGGCAATAAGAAATATTCGAAGAGACGGAAATGATATGATTAAATCTCTGGAAAAGGATAAAGAGATTACAGAGGATGAATCAAAATCTGCTCAGGATAAAATTCAAAAGATTACAGATAAATATGTAGATGAAGTTACCAAAATGACAGAGAACAAAGAGAAGGAAATTTTAAACCTTTAAAATAAAAAATTATATTGCCATTCCTGTTTTTTGCTTTTAATTTATATGAGTATATGCTCAATAGCTAAAATGGGAATGGCAAAATTTTATTTAAAAATTATAAAAACAGAGCCTAAACTAAGATGATATTGCAAAAAAAAGAGGAAAATCGGATTCCTGCTCATGTTGGGATAATAATGGATGGTAATGGCAGATGGGCAAAACAGAGAAATTTGCCCCGCAGTGAAGGCCATAAATATGGAGCAGATGTAATAGAGCCATTGATGGATTGTGCCATTGAATTAGGTGTAAAGGCAGTATCATTGTATGCTTTTTCTGTGGAAAATTGGGCAAGACCTGTTTCTGAGGTGAAAGGGCTATGGCAATTGCTGGAGTATTTTTTTAAAACAAAGCTTGATCTTATAAAAGATAAGGATATTCAAATCAGACATTCGGGATCGTTAAAGCGCTTACCCTCTTCTACAAAAAATATGATAATAAAAGCTGTTGAGGAAACAAAAAAGAATAAAACCATAGTTTTAAATTTTTGTGTTAATTACGGTGGAAGGCAGGAGATAATAAAAGCCGTTAATGATTGGCTGGCAAGTGCAAAGCCCGGAGAGGTTATTACAGAGAAAAAACTTGAAAAGCATCTTTATACAGCAGGATTGCCAGAGCTTGATTTGCTTATCAGAACCAGTGGAGAATACAGGATAAGCAACTTTTTGCTATGGCAGCTGGCATATACAGAGCTATATTTTACGGATGTCCTGTGGCCTGATTTTGGTCCAGATGATCTTCGTAAGGCAGTGGCAGAATTTCAAAAAAGAGAAAGGAGATTTGGAGGTCTATGAGCGTATTTAACAGAGAAACTTTTACAAGAATTTTAAGCGCAATTATAACTCTTCCTATTCTTGTTTATGTGCTTACAACTGATGATTTTCTTAGCCTTCCTGTTCTTGTTGCAACAGTAATTATATCACTATTTTGCCTTTATGAATTTTATATGATGGCAGACAGAGGGGAAGATGGGTATCCCTTTATTAAAGCCGGGCTGATATTTGGTTTTATTCTAAATGTATTGATGTATATATTTGCCTATGGAAAACTCCTTGGGTTATCTGGAACAATTGCATTGTATGATGCAAGAATTATTACGGCATATTTTATGGTTTTCATTGCAACAGTTCTTCTTTTGCAGCTTTTTACCAGGCCACTTAAAGGTGCAGCCTATTCTCTTGGTGTTACTCTCTTTGGTGTTTTTTATATAGTATTATCTCTTTCCCATTTGATTTTATTAAAGTCCCTCAAGGATGGACCTTTTTATATTATCATTGCTGTTGCTGTTGTTATGCTCAATGACACTGGTGCTTATTTTGGTGGGAGTGCCTTTGGTAAGCACAAGGCTGGAATTGCAGCTTCTCCAAATAAATCCTGGGAGGGATATTTTACCGGTCTTCTTTTCAGCATTATTGCATTTATTCTTACAAATCAGATCTTTATCTCTTTTTTTGGGAGAGAACTCTTTTCCATGATTGAGTGTGTTTTTCTGGGGATATTGCTCAGTATCATGGCAAATATCGGTGACCTTATTGAATCTGCAATAAAAAGAGATGGAGGCTTTAAGGATTCTGGTAGAATAATCCCTGGACATGGTGGCATGTGGGATGTCTTTGATGCTACTATTTTTGCATTGCCATTTTTTTATTATTATCTTGTTTTTAAAGGAATACCCTGAGTCCAATGAAATATGTAACTATACTGGGAGCAACAGGTTCAATAGGACTTTCTGCTCTCAGAGTAATAAGAACAAATCCACAAAAGTTTAAAGTTTTTGGCCTTTCCTGTAACAGAAATCTTAAAATTTTGTCACAACAAATTGAAGAATTTAATCCTTTTGTTGTGGCAATTGCAGACGCTTCTTTAAGAAATAGTGATGAGCTATCTCATCTGATGGAAAAAAATCCAGAAGTAGAGTTTCTCTTTGGAGATGAGGGAGTGGTTGAGCTTGCCGCTCGGAAGTGCGATATAGTGCTTTCTGCCATAGTTGGAGCTGCAGGTTTGAGACCTTCGCTGGCTGCCATAGGCAATTGCAGGAGAATCGCTCTTGCAAATAAGGAAACCCTTGTTATGGCAGGGACTATTTTTATGAAGCTCATTGCCGAAAGTGGTACAGAGCTTTTACCAGTGGACAGTGAGCACAGTGCAGTATTTATGCTTATGAGGAATGTTCAGATATCTCACCTTGAGAGGATAATTCTTACTGCCTCTGGAGGAAGTTTAAGGGATCTGCCGCTTGAGGATTTGCCAGCTGTTACTCCTGAGATTGCACTGAAGCATCCTACGTGGAGTATGGGGAATAAAATTACAATTGACTCTGCCACTTTGATGAATAAAGGTCTTGAGGTAATAGAGGCTCATCATCTATTTGGAGTTTCTTATGATAAGATAGATGTGTTGATTCATCCAGAGAGTGTAATACACTCAATGATTGAGACAATTGATGGCTCAGTTTATGCTCATATGGGAGAGGCAGATATGGCTTTGCCTATAATCAATGCCTTCACATATCCAGATAAAATACGAAATGAATTTGGAAGACTTGATTTTGTGAAGCTAAAGAGCCTTACATTCAGGGAACTGGATAAGAGGCGATATCCATCCCTTGACCTATGTTATGCAGCAGGGATGCGAGGAGGCAATGCCCCTGCTATTTTGAATGCAGCAAATGAAGAATGTGTCTATGCTTTTTTAGAAAGGAAAATTGCTTTTACAGATATAGTTAAAATTATAGAAAAGGTTCTTTCGGATGTTTCTTTTATCTCTGATCCAGATATTGATGACATTTTTAAGTCTGATAAAGAGGCAAGAATCTTATCCAGGTCTTATATAAAGGAGTATGAAAAATGATAACACTTACGTATATATTTGCAGCAGTTCTTTTGCTTGGACTATGTATCTTTGTCCATGAGCTTGGTCATCTTCTTGGTGGCAGGATGGTTGGCATTAAGGCAAAGGTATTTTCCCTTGGATATGGAAGAGGTTTTATAAAGAAGAAGATAGGGGATACAACCTATCAGATTACCCTCATCCCTCTTGGAGGTTATTGCCAGTTTTATGGTGAGGATCCTTCAGAGGCACGTGAGGGTAAGGGGTTTGAGTTTTTATCTGCCCATCCCCTAAAGAGGATTGTCACAGTTGTTATGGGACCTTTGTTTAATCTGTTTTTTGGTATTTTGATATTTTTTATAATGAACTTTGTAGGATATTCTAAAGAGACAAATCGTATACTTATACCCTCAGAGATGGTTCAGGGAGGGGAGTATTCTGCTGCTTATTCTGCAGGCTTAAGAACAGGTGATGAGATCATTGCCATAAATGGGGAGGAGATTAAATCCTTTTCTGATATTCAAAGCAAAATATTTTTTTCAGAAGGGAAGGCGCTGGATATAACTGTCAGACGTAATGGTGAGACTAAGACCTTTAGCGTTACCCCAAAAAGTGAAAGTGGAGAGATGAGGTTTTCCATCGGAGTAATACCTTATACTGAGGGGATAACAGTTACAAATGTTTCTGAAGGAGGTCCTGCCTATGCAATGGGACTTAAACCTGGAGATATTATAACTCATATTGATGGTAAGGAAGTTCACTTCCCCTCTGAGTTTTCAGAGTATATTCAGAAAAATTTCGATCGTGAATTGACTGTGTCGTTTTTAAGAGGTGAAGATACAAGGACTATTACAGTAAGACCTGCTATGACAGATATTTTTGCAGTAGCAGAAAATCCCGAAAAACAGATAACCTTTATGGGAGATGAGATTTTTAAAAGGAATATCTCAAAGGGGTTAGTGCGTATTGATGGGAAGATTATTGATAAATATGAAGACTTTTTATCAGAGGTAACCAAAAATTCAAATCGGCCACTGATTATAGATGTAGGAAAGGATAGATATAAAGGTGTTGTCTCAATTTCCAGCAGAGCAATAATCGGTGTGGGGATTGGAGTTTCTTTTGAGATGAATCATGTTAAATATGGAACTGTAGATGCGCTTAAACTTGCACTAATTGAACCATGGGAATTTATATACATGAATATAAAAGGCTTTGCCATGTTATTCTCAGGCGAGATAGGAGTGCGAGAGAATCTCTCAGGACCTATAAGAATTGCAAAAATAGCAGGGGATGTTTTAACTGAAAGAGGTTTTGCGGATTTTTTTCTCTTGATGGCGCGTATTTCCATAATACTTATGTTTATGAATCTTTTGCCAATACCTGCTGTTGACGGCAGCCATATACTTCTTTATACTCTGGAGCTTGTGAGAGGTAAGCCCTTAAGTGAAGCTATGCTTGCCAAGATACAGGGCTTTGGAATAATTTTTCTCATAGGCCTGAGCATATTTGTTATAGTCAATGATATATCAATGCTGCCCTTTGTGCAGAATCTTTTTAAGTGAAGAGGAGGTGGATGTGTTAAATCTAAAGCAGTATACAGTGGAACGCCCTGGCTGGGAAGATGAAGTTTTCCTTGAGCTTGACAAAATTCAATCTGGAGAACTACTGGAAAGGGAGGGTGTTTTTAGCTTTTTTTATGAGAATATAACAGATCCCAGCACTACACTATTTTTGAAGAGTAGCAAAGAGGTTCGTTTTTTTTATGTAGATCATGATGATTTTCTTTATGACATAATGGAACTTGTCCCAGCATGGAATCTTGATGTTATTGAAAACGTTTTAAAGATAAATATGATTTTTAATCTCCAGGGCAATGTAATAGCCATACCTTTTAATTTTGATCTAAAAAAAGAGGTCTTCAGAAATGCTCTTATAATGCTTGGAGAAAGTGGCAAATTTAGCATAACCTATATGTCTATACTCTATGGAGGCTTTGTCTTTGAAAAAAAAGTGGACTTTGCTCTGCCTCAATCAATAATAGATACGTTAAATACTCTTAAATAAAAAAAGGGAGCAACCCCTTAAATTTGCTCCCAACCCCTTTTATCTTCAAACAGATGCTTATTTTAGCATCTGTTAGTTTGCAGTGTTAATGGTAATCTTTTTGGGCTTTACAGCCTCATGCTTATAGAGCAACAGAGTGAGAACCCCATCTTCAAATTTTGCCTCAACCTTGTTGCTGTCTATATCATTGCCAATTCTAAAGCTTCGTTTGTAATCCATATTGCTGAATTCAGAATATCTGATTTGCCTGCCTGCATTGTCCTCCAGGACGCTTTTCCCTTCAATGAGCAGTTCGTTATTTTCCACAGTGATGTCTATGGAATCCTTTGTTGCGCCTGGCATTTCAAGTTTCAAGCAATAGAGATCCTCTGTCTCATATATATCTGCAACAGGGACATATACCCTTCTTGAGGATTTGCTTTCACTAACAAGAGATTTATCTGTTGCCATAGGTCCCTCCTTATTTAATATCAATTTTTCTTGGTTTTGAATCTTCTGATTTTTCAAGATGGATTGTTAAAATTCCATCCTTTAAATCAGCCCGGATATTGTCATGGCTAATTCTAAAGGGGAGTTTTATGGATTTCTTAAATTCTCCAAAAAATCTTTCCTTTCTAAGATAAGCCTTTTCTTCATAATCAGCCTTCTTTTCCCCAGATATTATGAGGCTGTCGTCAATTATTTCAATATCAAGGTCATCGGCCTTAATACCTGGCATGAGGGAGGTAATTATGAGTTTATCTCCCTCCTCTTCAATTCTCACATAGGGGAATTCTCTGTAAGGCTCATAAGATGTCCTTCTTGAGAAGAAGTCATCAAAGAGATCCCTTAAATTCATAATATCATCAAAGAAATTGTATGTATACATAGAAGCCTCCTTATTTTACATTGATTTTGATAGTTTTTGAGTCACTGTGCTTTTCTTTTGGCATAGTAATAGTTAAAACGCCATTTTTAAGCTCAGCCTTGATTTCCTCATGCTTGATGCCTGCTGGCAGATTTATTGAACGGCAGAAAGAACCCATGCTTCTTTCTGAAATAACCCATCCCTTCTTTTTATCTTCTTTTTCTTCAACTCTCTGTCCTGAGATTGTCAGTATATTATCCTGAAGGGAAACATTGAGATTCTTTTCTTCAATTCCTGCTACATCAGCCTTGATGTAGACATTTTTTTCATCGTCATAGACATCTATAGCAGGAAGCCACTGTGAATCAAAGAAATCAACAGGACTTAAGCTGAAAAATTCATCAAAGAGCCTGTCCATTCTGTCTTTTAAAGAACGAACATCTGGCAAGTTTGAGTTGTTGGTTTTTCTTACAAGTCCAAATTTCATAGCAACCTCCTTTTCATTTTCTTGATTTGTTAGCACTCATCTTTATTGAGTGCTAACAATAATATAATAACTGCCTTTAAAATCGTCAATACTTTGATAAAAAATTTTTTCAATTTTTTAAAATTTTTTTCAAAATTTGGGATTTTTTTTTATTTACCTTGACTTTAAAGCCTTCTTTGCTAATATGTCTTTTAGTTGATTACATATTTGTTCTTCTATTGCTTTCCTAAGTTTTTCTTCGGGTAAAATCCATAGTAAATACAATCGTAATCTCACACAGGGTAATACCCTTATTATAATTTTAGGAGTCCTATAATGGCACAATCAAACGGCACTGTAAAGTGGTTCAACGAACAAAAAGGCTTTGGTTTTATTACATCAAACAAGGGACAGGATATTTTTGTTCATCACACAGGAATAAACTCTTCCGGTTTTAAAACTCTTCCAGAAGGCGCTGAGGTTACTTTTGATACAGAAAGAGGCGAAAAAGGCCCAAGAGCTATCAATGTAACTGTTATATAAATATAGCAGACTTAAGTCTAAAGCTTTTGCTTTTGTTGAGGAAAAGGGATGTGATTTTACACACCCCTTTTTTGTTTAAGTTATACCTCTTTTTTAACTTTATCAAAGAGTTCTGTTATTTCTGCTGGAGGCTCATTATCTATAAGGCTTACGATAAATATTGCAGCCAGGGATATAATAAAGGCAGGAACAATCTCGTATAGGCTAAAAATCCCTCCAAAATGTTGTGAGAGGTTTTTCCATACAATAACTGTAATCCCTCCTGCAAGAATTCCAGCCAATGCTCCTTTAGCTGTTGCTCGCCTCCAGAAAAGAGCTACCAGAACAACTGGACCAAAGGTAGAACCAAGTCCTGCCCAGGCGAAGGATACTACCTTAAAGACTGAACTGTTTGGATTAAGTGAGATTGAATAAGCAACAATGGCTATTATCATAACTGCAATTCGTCCTGCTTTTACCAGATCAGCTTGAGAGGCATCCTTTTTGAAAAAGGTCTTGTAGAAGTCCTCTGATATGGATGAGGCTGCAACGAGAAGCTGGGAGTCTGCTGTACTCATAATTGCTGCAAGTATTGCAGAAAGCAGAATACCTGCCATAAAGGTAAAAAATAGAGATTGCACCATCACCATGAATATTTTTTCTGAATCAGCTCCTCCGAGAGGGGCAGCTGCTGTGTAGGCTCTTCCTATTATGCCTATAAAGATTGCAGATGCCAGTGATATAATTACCCAGATCATTCCTATGATTCTGGCATCTCTTATGTTTTTGGGGCTATCAATCCCCATAAAGCGAACAAGTATGTGAGGCATTCCAAAATATCCCAGTCCCCAGGCTGCAGATGATATTATTGCAATTGCACTTAAGTTATTGCCTGATATATCCTTTGTTATGGAGAGCATCCATGGACTTATTTGATTGATCTTTTCAAGTGCAGGAGTTGATCCGCCAAGAGACATTAAAGCAGCTATAGGAACTACTATTGCTGCAAAGAGCATAATAAATCCCTGGATTAGGTCTGACCATGAAACAGCAAAAAATCCCCCAAGGAATGTATAGAGCACAAGAACTCCACCGCCAATTAAAATAGCATATTCATATTTTATACCAAATACTGTATTAAAAAGCTTACCTCCAGCTATAAAGCCTGAGGATACATAAAGAGTAAAAAATATTACTATAAAAATTGAGCTTATAAGTCGTAGCAAATGGGTTTTGTCGCCAAAGCGGTTTTCAAAAAAATCAGCAAGAGTTAATGAGTCATTTGCCATTTTTGTGTAAATGCGCAATCTCTTTGCAACCAGCCTCCAGTTGAGATAAGTGCCAAGTGCAAGACCTGCAGCAAGCCAGAATGATTCACCAAAGCCAGAAACGTAAGCAAGCCCTGGAAGCCCCATGAGGAGCCAACCGCTCATGTCTGATGCTTGAGCACTTAAGGCTGTTACCCATTTACCTATGCCTCTTCCCCCAAGGACATAGTCTGAGAGATCCTGAGATCTCCTGGAGAAATAAATTCCAACAGCAAGCATAGCAATAAGATAGAGGCCAAAGGCCACAATAATACCTGTTTGGACTAACATAAAATCTCTTGTTTTTTATTTTTTAGTATAAACCTTCTGTGTATTTATACTACAATCTCATGTGAGGAGCTACTGTCTCCTCTCATGAGATTTTTATTTGTTGTAAGATTTGATATTTTTAAAATGCAGGTATAAATTTTTCAAGTGAAAATCTATCTTCCCATTTTTTGATAGGAATCATCTCTCCACCTTTGAGCCTCTGAGTTATTTGGATTAAGTTCCAGCACCTTATTGTAATATTCATAGGCCCTATCAAAGCGATTTGTAAACCAGTAGCAATTTGCAAGGTTAAACCATGCGTTTTCATAATTGGGATCATAGGTGACAGCTTTTTCAAAGGCTGCAATGGCTTTTTCCCAATTCTTTTGCATATAATAGGCAAGTCCAAGGTTATAGTTGTTTATGGCATTTGTGGGATTATATTGAACTGCCAGCAGTGAATACCTTTCTGCAGATTTGTAGTCTCCAAGTGCATAATAGGATATAGCCATTTCATTATATGCCCTATCGTTTTTTGGGTCCTTTGCCAGAGCTTTTTTGAATTCTGCTATAGCTGCATTGTAGTTTCTTTTATTATAATAGGTTTGCCCTAAGGTTACAATGGCATCTATATACTCAGGGTTGAGATTTAGTGCATTTTTAAAAGAAATCTCTGCGCTGTCCCATTTGGATGGATTGGAATATCCCTGTTGATAATAGGCAAGGGCCAGGGTGTAGTGATGTTGGGCTGTTTTGGGGTCTGCTTCCACTGTTTTTAAGGCATAGTATTCGCTATTATAGTAGTCGCCCTTCCCATAATATATCAAAGCAATTCCATGGAGTGCTGGCGCGTGCTTTGGATTAACTTTCAGTATTTCCATGTATTGATTCAGAGCATTTTCTTTATCCCCTATGGTTGAGTAAGAATGAGCAAGAGCCCATCTGGCAATTATTAACTCTGGGTTTATTCTCAGACATTCCATTATGTATCTATTTGATTCTGTGCCAGCTTTAGCCATTTCTTTATATCCATAGTTTTTTAGCTGAGCCATAATCTCAAGGGTTTCAGCATCTTGCCTATTGAGTCTATATGCCTCATCAATGGATTTCTGGGCAAGGTCAAACTCGGAATTGTTGAGATAGGCCATGCTCAGGGCTCTGTGTGTCTGATAGAGATTGCGTCCATATTCTACAGCCTTTTTCCCCTGTTCTACTGCTATTTTAAGATAGGGCTGCCAGTTCCCATTTGCATATTTGATTTGATATCCCCATAGAGCATTGACCTCAGATAGCCCCGCCCAGGCCAGTGCATATTTGGGATCATATTTTAAGGCCTTTTCGTAATATTCTATTGCCAGAGGATAATTCTTTACATCATACTGTATTTGCTCCATACGCCCTTTGATGTAATATTGATATGCTGTGTAGTTTTCTGTGGATTTGGTATACTCTTCAATATTATTTTTTCGCTCTATTGGTATGGAGGATTTTGATATGCCAGTGCTTCCAGTAATTCTGTTCATCAATTCCTTTGCCAGCTCTTCCTGAAGCATAAATATATCATCAGGATATTTGCCGTGGACATTAACTCCTTTTAAAACCTTTCCTGTGTTTACCTCCATGAATTTTGCTGTAAGCTGAATCTGACTGCCAATTTTATTAAAGCTTCCATAGATTATGTAATCTCCATCTAACTTTTCCTTTGTAAGCTCTCTAAGCTTCTCCATATCCTTTTCTTCGTTTACTCCTATGGTTTGCTTAAAGCTTGCGTTATTAAGGAGATGTCGTTTTACTCTATCTGAGTCAATTATGATAAAATTATCCACAGTGGACAGTGCACCAGATAGAGTTTCACTTATTCCAACAGTAAGAGTTTCAAGCTCAGAATTCTTTTCTTTGTTTAGCTTGTCAAAGGGCATTACCACTATTTTATAGCTTTGAGAAAATAGGAGTTGTGTAAAAAGAAATATAAATGAAAAACTAAATATAATACTTCTGAGAGCTTTCATAAATTCTCCTTGTTTATGATCCTTACTTCTGATATAGGTGTAAATATAGCATAGAATATAAAAAAATCTACTTTTTTATTAATTGGATTTGAAATATCCATGGATTTTTTATATACTTTCCACTAATTATTCCTAAATATAATTTTTAGTGTAAAATCAAGAAAATATTATCCCAGCAGCCGAAGGTGGCGTGGATAGTAGAGTTTTTTATTTTAAAATAAGTTAAGGAATGGTAGTGTATACTTTCATCATTTATTCCATAAAATTTTTCAGTAATGATTTCTAAAGATATATTTTAAATAAATATATTATGAGAACATTGAACCACATAGATATTAAAGAATTAACATTGAAAATTTTTTGCTGTTTTTTGATTTTTTAAAATTTAGTTGATTTACTTTATTATTGAAAGTACTGTATTTGTAATTTTAATATGTTTTCTTTTCCAGAGAGGTGTATATGCCAGAGATTAAGGTTCATATTTGGTTTGAAAAAGAGGGTGGAGTCTTTTTTGGTAAGGGTAGGTATGAGCTTTTAAAGATGATTGATAAGGTTGGGAATCTTAAACTTGCGGCAAAGGAACTTCACATGTCCTATAGAGCAGCATGGGGTAAAATAAAAAAAACTGAGGAGACTCTTGGTAAGCCTTTAATAGAAAAGAGCTCAAATAAAGAAGGCTATCACCTAACTCCTCTCGGCAAGTTTTGCATAGAAGAATTTGAGTCAGTATATAGAGATGTAAATGACTACTGTAGTGAAAGAAGTGCAAAGATGATTGCAAAAATAAAAAACTTTGATATTTAAGAGTGTAAATTTTTTATTTTTATTTCTAAGGACGTCTTTTGCTGCTGCAATAAATTATTGGAGCATTTTATTCCATGTAAAGATTAAAGAAGTGGTATTGTATTTTTTTTGAAATTTTTATTTTTTTTATTGCCATATAAACAGTTGGATCTTTTCGTTTAAGTGCTAATCTTTATATATAAATCATTGGAAATTTTTCATAATTCTTAATTCTTAGAGTCGGAGGGCATATGGATGACTTTCTGATTTTTGACGGTATCTCAAAGAGCTTTGGCAATCATAAAGTTCTTGATAATGTCTCTCTGACAATAAAGAAGGGTGAGATCTTTTCTCTCCTTGGGCCAAGCGGTTGTGGTAAAACTACATTGCTGCGAATCTGCGCTGGTTTAGAGGAGCCAGATTCCGGGAGAATTATACTAAATGGTGAAGATATCACAAATTTGAGTCCAAATAAAAGAGCAGTCAATACTGTGTTTCAAAATTATGCTCTATTCCCTCATCTCACTGTATTTGAAAATATCGCCTTTGGACTTAGAATCGCTGGCTTAAAAGAAAGCGTTATAAAAGAAGAGGTCTATAAATACCTTGAACTCATACAGCTAACTGATCATGCAAATAAAAGACCGGATAAACTAAGTGGTGGCCAAAAACAGCGAGTTGCAATTGCCAGAGCTTTAATAAACAAGCCCAAGGTCTTGCTCCTTGATGAGCCATTGGCTGCCCTTGATCTTAAACTCAGGCAGAGAATGCTTGTTGACCTTGATAATATTCATGACGAGGTTGGCATTACTTTTTTGTATGTCACTCATGATCAAAGCGAGGCTATGAGCTTAAGCGATACAATTGCGGTTATGAATGAAGGAGTGGTTGAACAGGTTGGCACTCCTACAGAGATATACGAAGCCCCAAGAACAAGCTTTGTTGCTGCCTTTATAGGTGATACTAATTTCTTTGAAGGTGACGTTGTTGCTGTTAATGAACCTTATAGTACTTTGCATATAGATGGCTTTACAGATGTGATTGTCTATAATGACAAAAAGATAAAAAAGGGGGATAGAGTCTATCTCTCTATTCGCCCTGAGAAGTTTACTATAACCATTGATAAGCCAAAATTATCTGAGCGCTACAATATTGTCAAGGGCAAGGTTGAGGAAATAATTTACATGGGTTACCACACAAAGTATTGGGTCCGAGTAAATGACTTTCTTGTGGAAACCAAAAGGCTCCATGACAGATATATGCTTGATGAGAAGATGATAACATGGGGTGATGAGGTCTGGCTTTCATGGCACGCTGATTATTGTTATATGCTTGAGCAATATAATCTTGAGGATGAGGCTTTGCTCACTCTTCCTGATGAAGAGATTATGGCAGAGATAGAAAACTCTGAAGAAGGGGAAGAGTGATGTCTGCTGAAGTGTTGAGAAAGCGAAAGGGTGAAATCCTGATTTCGATCCCTCCTATTTTATGGCTGGTCATTTTTTTTGTAATTCCAACTTTTTTAGTTATTGCTATGGCCTTCCGTAGTGCAGATCCTTACGGAGGAATTGGTCAGGAATGGACTCTTGATACTATAAAATCCTTAGGCAATCCTGATTACCCTGTTATTATATGGCGCACTATCTGGCTTAGCGTTTTATCCACTGCTGTTTGTATTTTGGCATCTATACCAGCGGGATATTATATAGCAAGACTCAATAAGAAGTATCAGGATATCTTACTCCTGTTTATAATTGTTCCATTCTGGATAAATTTCTTGATACGCATATTTGCATGGAAGGTTTTTCTTCATCCAGAAGGTTTTTTCAAAGAGGCACTTGTTGCCTTAAAGATTGCCGCTCCTGATACCTTGCTTTTGTATAATACAGGTGCTGTGCTTGTGGTTATTGTTTATTCTTATCTTCCCTTTGCCCTCTTGCCTATATATGCTGCTGCAGAGAAATTCAATTTTCATTTACTTGAGGCAGCCTATGATCTTGGTGCAGGGAGATTGCAGGCCTTTGTGAGAGTTTTTTTGCCAGGAATCAAACAGGGTATTATTACTGCAATTGTTGTTGTCTTTATTCCTGCACTGGGCTCTTATGTAATTCCTGATATTGTTGGAGGGACACAGGCTGAGATGATTGGCAATAAAATTGCTCAAAGAACTTTTATTGATAGAAATCTCCCCCATGCAAGTGCTCTATCAACTATTCTTGCTCTGGCAATAATTATTCCATCAGCTGTTGCTCTTACAATGAGATTTTTTAAAGAAAAGAATTCTACTTCTTTGAGGCTAAGGTGATGAAGAAGAGAAGTCGCTTTCCTTTTTATGTTACTGTTGCAATACTTGTATTTTTTTATTTGCCAATTATCATTGTCTTTATGCAGTCTTTTAATGCCTCTCGCTTTGGAGGTGCATGGAAGGGCTTTACTCTTCAATGGTATTACAGGCTCTTTGCAGATAAAAATATCTGGCATGCCTTAAGCAATACCTTAGTAATTGCCTTTGGCTCAACCTTTGTCTCTATTGTCCTTGGGACAATGGCAGCCTTTGCCCTTTATAGATACAAAACAAAATTGCAAATAACTCATAATATCTTGATCTATCTTCCTCTGGTTATTCCTGATATACTAATGGGTATAAGCCTGTTGCTTTTCTTTGTTTCTCTCCGCATTGAGCTGAGTCTTTTTACAATATTGTTATCTCATATTACTTTTTGCATGAGCTATGTTGCTATGGTTGTACTTGCGAGGTTTCAGGATTTTGATTATTCTACTTTTGAGGCAGCCCTTGATCTTGGAGCAACATGGTGGATTGCAGTGAAAAGAGTTCTGGTCCCATATCTTGGGCCTGGAATTGCTGCAGGGGGTTTACTTGCCTTTACACTTTCCCTTGATGATTTTGTTATAACCTTTTTTGTTGCAGGTCCTGATTCCACAACTCTTCCTCTGTATATATATAGCATGATGCGCCATGGTTCACCTTCGGTGATTAATGCACTTTCTGTGCTCATGGTTATATTTACTTTTATAGTTGTCTTTATTAGCAAAAAACTTATGGAGGTTAAAGAATGAAAAAATTACTAACATTTTTTGCTGCTGCGCTTATGGCTTTTGTTTCCTGTAGCAAAAAGAGCAATGAACTGCACATCTATAATTGGGCAGATTATATGAATCCTGCTGTTATAGAAAAGTTTGAAAAGGAATATAATTGCAAGGTTGTAATAAATTATTTTGATTCCAACGAGGCTCTTTATGCCAAGCTTAAGGCTGGAGCTACAGGATATGATGTGCTTTTCCCTACAAGCTATATGTCAAGACTCATGTATGAACAGAAGATGATCCGTGAGATTGATCACTCAAAACTCAAAAATATTAAAAATATTGACATGGCATTTGTTAAGAAAGGTCTTGATCCACAGATGAGATACAGTGTTCCTTATATGATGACCTTTACAGGGATTGCTTATAATAAAAAGAAAGTTAAAAATTTCAAACCATCGTGGTCAATCTTTGAGAGAGATGACCTGGCAGGAAGAATGACTTTGCTCAATGACATGAGAGAGGTAATAGGGGCAGCGCTTAAATATAATGGTTATAATTATAACAGCACAAATGATGCTGAACTTGAAAAGGCCTTTGAGACTGTTATCAAATGGAAGAAGAATATAGCCAAGTTTGATGTTGATGAGGCAAAGAGGGGGCTATCTTCAGGAGAGTTTTATCTGATACAGGTATATAATGGAGATGCATTACAGCTTATTGCAGAAAATCCTGACCTTGCCTTTGCAACACCACAGGAGGGAACTGCTTTAAGCCAGGACGATTTTGTTATACCCGTGACAGCAAAGAATGTGGAACTGGCCTATAAGTTTATAGACTTTATGCTTGAACCGGAAAATTGTAAGGCCAACATGGAGTTTGTATATTATCTTGCACCAAATATTGCAGCGCAAAAACTCATGGGTGAGGATTTTTTGAAGGACCCGGCTGTAAATCCTCCTAAGAGTATTTTAGATAAAAGTGAATTTTTGCAAGATTTAGGCTCAAACAATAGTAAATTCTCTGCATTATGGGATAAGATTAAGTCCACAAAATAATTTCTATGAATCAAATTATTTTGCTGCCTGAGGATTTTATATCCCATAACAGGGTTTTGCTTAAAGGTAGAAGGTTTGAACATCTTGTATCTGTTTTGAATTCACAAAGAGGTGATAGACTGAAAGCTGGCCTGCTTAATGGAAAGGCAGGTTCAGCTTTTTTAATAGAGAGGAACCAGAATTATGGAATTCTTGAGGTTTCTCTGACTGAAGATCCTCCTCCTCCAATACCTCTTACCCTTGTTGTTGCAATGCCAAGGCCAAAGAGCTTTAAAAAATTAATTCACTATGCAACTGCCATGGGCGTTAAAAAAATATATGTAATAAGAACATGGAGAGTTGAAAAGAGCTATTTTTCCTCCCCTGTCCTTGAAGAAGATTTTTTAAGGGAAGAGATGATACTTGCTCTTGAGCAGGCCTGTGATACAATATTGCCAGAGGTTTTTGTGCGTAAACTTTTTAGACCCTTTGTGGAAGATGAATTGCCTCTTATTTCTCAAAATACTATTAAACTTACAGCTCATCCCTATAGCAATGCTCACTTCCCAAGATGTGTCAACAAGCCTGTAACCTTGGCTATTGGGCCTGAGGGAGGTTTCATTTCTTATGAGGTTGAACTTCTTGAGAGCCTGGGATTTACAACTGTAAGTCTTGGGGAGAGAATTCTCCGTGTAGAGAATGCTCTCCCTGCAATCATTGGCCGCTTATTTTAGATCCCGTTGAACCATAGTAGCAGCCCAACAAATATTGAAGTTATCAGTGTCAGAATAAGTGAGAATACAAAGGCAATTCTGATTACCTTGTTTTCTTCTCCTATCCTATCTATTGATGCAGCTGCGTTTTGAAGCTTTGCTGGAGAAATAACGCTTGCAAGACCTCCTCCAAAGGCAAGTCCTGCTGTGACTATTATAAGCCCTATAATGGGCATTGATAGATTTTTCGCTGTAGTCATTGTATATTTTGCAAACATGGCAATTGTTGATGCCTCGCTGCCTGTGATAAATCCACCAAATAGTCCAATAAATGAAACTATATAGCCATAGGCTCCCTGAAATGCAAAGGCAGAATAGTCCGCCAAAACCTTAACCATGCTGGCAGTAGTAAATTGTCCTGTTTCCATAGAAAAACCAGACATGTTCATAATTTCTCCCATGGCAAAGAAAATTGCTGCTGCAAAAACAGGTCGTGGAGCTCTTTTTATCCATATAGACCATGTTTCCTTTAGTTCAGAGATTTTTGGCTTGATAAAAGGGAATGAAACTATTATACTCACAAAGATCCATGTATAGGCCTGCCATAGGGCTCTTGTTTCAAGCGGTTTTCCATTTGCAGTAATCCCATTTATTGGCAGTTTAAGTTCCCTGTAGAGAAAATTAAACATATCCTTTGGAATATTAAGCACAAGTATTAGAACGATAAGAATGAGCCATGGGGAGAAAGCCTTTAGCAGTGAATATTTTTTTTCATATTCCAGCTCTTCTTGAGAGAGTTTGCTTTTATCAATTATTTTTTTACCTGTAAGTTTAAGGTATATTGCCATGGCAACAATTACAGCCATGCCACACATGACTCCTGTTAAAACTACCAGGTTGTCGAATTTGTTTGTCCAGTAAGAGACTATTGTAATTACAATACCTGTGAGTATCCCTGGAATAAGACCTTCCTTAACAGCCTTCCATTTACCAACGATCCACAACATGCAAAAGCCTATAAGAGTTGAGACCACTGGCAAAAACATGAAAAATACCTGGCCTGCCTGACTCAGAGTAATCTCATTTCCCTTTCCAAGAAAGCTATTGGCTATATCAACAAAAACTACAATAGGAGCCCCAAGTAAGGCGTATGTGCATAAAGAGTCATATCCTATCGCAGGAAGAGCAATAGCCACATAGGTGGAGTATCCCATGGCAACCAATATTGGTGGAAGTAGGGACACAGGAGTTGCGCCCACTGCAACCATAAGGGTTCCAAAGCCAATATTGATCATCATTATCTGCACAGCGCGATTTTCACTTGAAATTGTTTTCACAAAGATAATGATTCTCTTTAAAGCTCCTGTTTTTTCCATATAGGCCATCTGCAATAAAGAAGTGGCTACTATTAATGAAACAGAAAATGATCTGATAAGCCCTGCAGCAGTTGATCTTGCAATTACCTCAAGACTTGTGTTAAAGAAAAGAAAAGCAACAATAGAAATAGCTAACCAGCCTACAATACCACTGACATCTGCAGCCTTTTTAAATATGATAAGCATAGCAAGAAGTATTGCTATTGGCAGAAGGGTCAGCAGCAACATACCTAAGGACATAGAAACCCCCTGTAAAAATTTGTAGTATTAAAACCCTTTTTGCCTTAGTTGTCAAGATTTTAAATTTCAAAGGATATTTCTGTTTCAAAGGATTGATTTTTTGAAAATTTGAGAGTCCCATTAAGCTGTTTTACAAGCATATCTATAAGCTGCAGCCCAAAGCCTTCTGTTGAATCAGAGCTTTCTGAAATTCCATGGCCATTATCTTTATATATAAGCTGGATACTTTCCTCTATTTTTTTTATTTCAAGGTGAATATTAGGGGTATCCTTAACAGGGACAGTATATTTTATTGAATTTGTTATGAGTTCATTTACTATTATCCCGAGGGGATAGAGCTTTTCGGAGTTTAAGTAAAAGTTATCACAGTGAAAGGAAAAGGAGATTTCTTTTGTTCCATGAAAAATATCGAAGATGATCTTTGTAAGATCTAAAAAGTATTCTTTAACATTGACATCAAAATTTTGATTTTTTAGGTAAAGTTTCTGGTAGAGTATTAGCATGCTTTGAACTCTTGTAGCAGATTTGAGTAATATTCTTTTTAAATTTTCATCAGTCAATGTTTCTGCTTCCAGTGAAAGCAGACCAAAAATGCTCAGCATATTATTTTTTATTCTATGGTGAGCCTCCTTCATGATTATTTCCTTTTCTTGCAGAAGCTGTTTGATTTTTTCCTCTCCAGCCTTGCGATCTGTAATGTCAATCCCTGTTGCAATATAATGAGTTGGATTTCCTTCTTTATCAAAAAAGCAGCGATTGTGCCATTCCTGATAAAATATTTTTCCATCTTTTATAAGGCGCTGTTCGTGTTTTTCTATGGGGTTTGATGGTGTAAGAGATTTTAGTCTGTTCCTTATTTCTTCAGCCTCCTCTGGCTCCATTAATTCAAAGAATACTTTTCCCAGTAATTCCTCTTTTGAGTATCCTGTTAATTCACATAGTGCATTATTTACGTAAGTAAGAGTTCCATCTGGCAAAAAGGCGCTTACATAGGCTGGAAGATTTTCTGTTAAATGGATAAATTTTTCTTCACTTTCTCTTAGCTTTTGTTCAGTTAGCTTTCGATCTGTAATGTCTCTTCCTACTCCCAGTATGCCAATTGGCTTTCCTTCTTTATCGCGCAATAGTTTAAAGGTAGATTCGCTCCAGCAGATTGTTTTATCCTTTTTGTAGTATTCAATCTCAAGGATTACATATCTATCGTTAGTGGGATCTTTTAGCATTTCTGGATTAAGATATTCTGAAGCAAGCTCCATCAGCTTTTCATAGGATTCCTGCGACATTCTTTCTTTGAATGGAATTGTTTTTAATTCTTCAATGCTATATCCATGGCGTTTAATAACAGAAGGTGTTACATATTTTATTTCCATATTCATATCCATGAGGACAATACCCTCTGTCATGTTTTCAGTTATGAGAGAAAGCAATTCATGGCTTTTTTGTAAATCTGCACTGTGAAGTGAAGATTTATAGCCAATGTTTTCTGTTTCGTTTAAAAAGTTTTCTTTATCCATAGTTATAATTTTTATTATTAGCTTCACTGAGTTTATTAATAATAATAAATATTATTTATCCAAAGACAAATTAATGTTTAATTTTCACTAATTATTTCTTAATATAATTTTTAGTGTAAAATAAAGAGACTGTTATCTCCGAAGCCGAAGGCTTTGGGGATAATAGAGTATTTTTATTTTATAAGGAAGTTAAGGAGTAAATATTGTTGAATGTCAGAAAAATTTTTTGCTCTTGTAATTTAAGATGATTATACTGAATATAGATATTATTTAAGTCCCTTCGATATGTTGAAGGGCAAAGGATTTGGCAATGACTAAATATAAATATATTAGATGGATTCACCTTAAGGAATACATAAGGCTTAAATCCAGAATTTTGTTTTTTTTATTCTTGTTTTGCTTTTGATTAATCTCTTATTTTTCATGTTCCACTCTTTTTTTATAGATGATGATTACCTAAGAATAATTCCAATTGGAAGTTCATTTGTTTTTCTTTTACTTACAGGCTGTGTTTTCTATTTTATACGGGATTTCTGGAAAAATATTGGTAACTTAATATTTCAGATGATAACTGTAATGGACAATGCTCCTACACTTATTTATATGAAGGACAGAGAAGGGAGGTATTTGTTTGTCAATAGAGCATGGGCACAAATCATCAATATTAGCTATGATGATGTTCTTGGCAAAAGTGATAAGGAGATTTTTCCGGAGATCTATGCCTCTGAACTAATTAAAAACGATCAGGAAGTTTTTTATAAAGTTGATATGATTGAATTTGAAGAAAAAATTGAAATTGATGGAATAGTTCATACTTACAAAACTCTAAAATACCCAATAAAAGATGAGAAAGAAGAGATTTATGCTCTCTGTGGCTTGTCTACAGATATATCTGAGATGAAACTTGCAGATGAAGCACTTGCTAAAAGTGAAATTAAATATAAAAATATTATAGAGTTTGCCCCAGATGCCTTCTTTCATGGTGATGCCCATGGTAACTTTTTAAATGTAAATATTGCCGCAGAGATTTTAACAGGTTACTCGCAAGATGAGCTGCTTAAAATGAATATGAAGGATCTCTTTGATGAAAGGGAACTCCTAAAAAATCCTTTGAGATATGACATGCTAAACAATGGAGTGATTTTAAAAAACGAGAGGCACATAAAATGCAAAAATGGTGATGTTCTTATTGTAGAGATGATCTCCAGAAAAATGCCAGATGGAACCTATCAATCTTTTTTTAGAGATATAACAGAGAGAGCAAAAGCTCAGGAGCGTTTAATAGAAACAGAAACTATTTTTTCACACTTTTTGACAAATAGTCCGGTATATGTATTTTTTAAAGATGAGGATATCAGGGCCATTTATCTTTCAAAGAATTATGAAAATATGCTGGGTATGCCCATTGAGGATATTCTTGGAAAGACTATGGATGAGATCTTCCCATCAGAGCTGGCAAAGAGCATGATTGAAGATGACAAAAGGGTGTTGCAAAAAGGGGAAATTGTCTCTGTAGATGAGGAGCTTAATGGGAGATATTATACTACAATTAAATTTCCTTTGACTATTGGTGATAAAAAGTATCTTGCAGGATATACACTTGATATAACAGAGAGGGTTCTTTCTAAAAAACAGGTTGAAGAAGAAAGGGGAAAACTTTTTGTAACTTTACGTAGCATAGGAGATGCTGTTATCACTACAGATGCAGATTGTAATATTACTTTAATGAATCCAACAGCGGAGGCCCTTACAGGTTGGAGCCTGGATGTAGCTATGGGTAAACCTCTCTGGGATGTTATTAGAATTAAGGATCGTAATACAGGATTAAATTGCTGTGATATTATAAAAGAAATATTAAGTCAAAAGAATAAAGTCTTTCCTGAAGAGACAATTCTTGTTAAGAAAAATGGGGAGGAACTTTACATTGAAAATACCCTTGCTACAATCAAGATCAAAGAGTCAATTATAGGGCTTGTAATAGTCTTTAGAGATGTATCTATAAAATTAAAAACAGATAAGCTGCTTCAGAATGCTCAAAAGCTTGAGTCTCTTGGGGTTCTTGCAGGAGGCATAGCCCATGATTTTAATAATCTTCTTGCAGGGATATTCGGTTATCTTGAACTTATAAAAATTTATGCACTCAATAGTGAACTACAAAAGATAACTTCCAGTGCAGATAAAGCTCTTTCTGTAATGTCAAGGGCAAAGTTTCTTACTCAGCAGTTGCTTACCTTCGCCCGTGGTGGAGCACCTCAAAAATCATTACTCAATATTAATGATATTCTTGAGAGCTCTGTTGATGTAGCTTTCAATGGAACAGGTGTTATTGGTGAGCTTGATGTATCAACGGGACTATGGAGTTGTAGCGCAGACAAAGCGCAGTTTTGTCAGGTTATTGACAATTTACTTATAAATTCAATTCAGTCCATGCCCAATGGGGGAGTTGTCACCGTGGAGGCTGAGAATTTTTTAAACAAAGGAGATAAAAAGATTCCATCGATCCCTGAGGGGGAGTATATAAAGATTTCAGTTAAAGATAATGGCATAGGAATACCTTCGGAGATCATGCCAAGGCTTTTTGATCCATTCTTTACAACTAAAAAAGACCACACTGGCCTTGGCCTTTCTATAGCTTATTCAATAGTAACCCGTCATGGTGGGACAATAGTTTCGGAGTCAGATGGAGTCAGCGGATCTACTTTTTCAATTTATTTTCCTGCAGATAGTGGCAAGGATCGAAAGTATCAGGGAGACAGTGCAGAGGGCTATGGTAAATTTCAAGGACGTGTTCTTGTGATGGATGATGAGCCATTTGTTCTTGAGACCACTGAAAAGATATTGTCAAGCCTCGGATTTTCTGTAGATACTGCCAGAAATGGTAATGAGGCTATTGAGATGTATATGGAGGCAAAGGATAAAGAGCCATTCACTTTGCTCATATTAGATTTAACAATAAAGGGAGGAATGGGAGGCCAGGAGACCTTAGATTATATCAGAAAAATTGACTCTTCTGTGTTGGCCATAGCTGCAAGCGGATACTCTTCCTTGCCTGTTATGTCAGATCCATCTTCTTATGGTTTCATTGGAAAGCTTGAAAAGCCTTACATGATAGAGGATGTGCTTGAATTGATGAAGAGAATTTATGAGTCTCCTAAAAAGTAAAGCTTAGAGACTGCAAAAAACTCTTGCAAATAATGTTTATTACCTTTAAATTGTATACATGAAGCTAAAGAATTTACCAATAGGTGAGTCCAGTTTTGAAAATCTAATTAAAGGGGATATGCTCTATGTAGATAAGACAGAGATTATCTACAGGATGATTACAACTTCTAAATATTTTTTTTTATCAAGGCCAAGGCGTTTTGGCAAATCTCTGCTTATATCAACACTGGAAGAGATATTCAAAGGGAATAAAGAGCTTTTTAAAGACCTATGGATATACAAGGCAGATTATAATTGGGAAGAGCATCCTGTTATAAGGCTTGATTTTAATTCCATAGACTCCACAACTCCAGACAGCCTTATACTAACGCTAAACTCTTTTCTTGAAAGGACAGCAAAAAATTTTGGAATTTATCTGGAAAACACAAATTTAAAAGCAAGATTTGAAGAATTAGTTATAAAATTGAACTCATCAACAGGTAATCAAGTAGTTTTGCTTATAGATGAGTATGACAAGCCAATAATAACTCACCTTGGGAAAGGGGATGAAGAAATAAGATTAGCAGAGAAGAACAGGGATATACTGAAAAATTTTTATGGGACAATAAAGGCAGCATCAGTAATAGAGAACTTGCGCTTTGTATTGCTTACAGGTGTGAGTAAATTTTCTAAGGCGGGTGTGTTTTCTGAGTTAAATAATTTATCGGACATAACAATGCATGATAGATATGCATCTATCCTTGGTATAACAGAGGAAGAATTAGCCCACTATTTTGATGAGTATATAAAATTACAATGTAACTATCTTGAAATAGATGAAGAAGAGGTTAGACTTAAAATAAGAGAATACTATAACGGCTACAGGTTTTCAGAGACTGACCTAAAGGTATACAATCCCTTTTCTTTGATAAAATTTTTTGATGAGTCTAAATTTCGCAATTACTGGTTTGAAAGTGGGACACCTACATTTTTGGTGAATTTAATCAAAGAGAGGAATTACTATATTCCACAGACAGAGAGTTTCTCTGCAGATGAAACAACCTTTTCAAGCTATGAGCTTGACAATCTGGATATAACAGCTCTTTTATTCCAGACTGGATACCTTACAATAAAAGATTATGATAGAGATTTTGGCACTTATGTTCTTGGATATCCAAATTTTGAGGTAAAGTATTCTTTTTTAAGGTATTTATATAAAGATAGAGTATTTGATGAAGATAACAAATACAAGAGGTTGGTAGAACTACTTGCTAAAGGAAACCTTGATGAATTCATCTCTGTTATGACTTCCATATTTGGAGGCATAACATATGATGAGGGGGCAAAGATAAATGAGGCAAATTTTCATACATTGTTTTATGTAACACTTGCAGCAGGAGGTTTGCCAGCAAAGAGCCAGGTCCTTAATTACAGTGGCCGCATTGACATGGTTGTTGAGGTAAAGGATAAGGTATATATATTTGAGTTTAAGTGCAATCAAAGTGCAGATAAGGCAATAGAGCAGATAAGGCAAAAAAAATACTACGAAGGCTTTATCTCCTCTGCTAAGGAGATTTACCTTGTGGGAATAAACTTTGACATGGAAAAGAGAAATATTGCTCAGTATAAATGGGAATTGCTGGAATGATTTTTTTGAGAACTTGAGTTTATATTAAAAAATAACTTTATTTAAAGCTTGAGGTATTTTTTGGCTTATAAAAAGAGTGAACAGACAAAGGAAAAGATTTTACTCTGCGCTGAAAAGGTTTTTTCTGCAAAGGGCTATTATGAGGCTCAGATATCTGATATTGCCAGGCTTGCAAAAATTGCCAAAGGAACTATTTATCAGTACTTTGAAAGCAAAGAAGCTCTCTTTGTTTTTTTGATTGAGAGATATGTTGAAGAATGGGAGAGATATGTTTCCCTTTCCCTTGATGACTTCCTTGGAGATGTCAATCCTCAGGAATCTGCTCATAAGTATTTACACCACCGTATAGAAAAGACCATGATCTTTTTCTCTGAAAATCAAGATAGGGCAAATATTGTCCTTAGAGTTGGATTGGGCCTTAGAGATGATATAGAGTCTGCTATAAAAATTTTTGAAAACAAAATTATGGAAGCAATAATTAGAGATATAAAAATAGGCCAGAGATTTGGCCACATTAGTAAAAATTTAAATATAGAACTTGCAGGTAATGCAATTCTTGGAGGTATACTGCGCATTTCTTATTTTTATTTTGTATTGAAGCAGGAAACCTTTGGTTTTGGAAATATTGATGATTTTTCCAATGAAGTTGTTCTTTTGATTGAGAATACTCTCGCCATGTATAAATAATCTTAGTTTAACTAAGATTTTAATTGTTTTACTTATAGTTAAGTAAAAAATATTATTATATTATTTATTTTTTATAAAAAAAATAACATAAATATTGACTTTTTGTTAAAATATTTGTAAATTTTTTCCGACTCACATAAAACTGACTGTTCAGTTTTTGTTTAAAGGGGGGAATTATGAGTCGGATTATTTTAAGATTTATATTAATTTTTCTTTTATCTCTGTTTATTGCTCAATGCGGTGGAATTTCAGGTGGTGAGCCTGCACCTTTCATTGATGATGGTCTATCCTCTGATTTTTTTATCAAGGAGTTAACCTTTTCAAGTGGCACTTTACGTTATCCCTTTAACCCGGATGATTGGAGCAATTATCTGGAAGTGCCCTATGAGACGGATTCTATAACAGTTAAAGCAACTCCTAAGGATATATGGACAAAGCTTTATATTGGTGATAAAGAACTTATACCAGGCGTGGATTCTGAGCCAATAAGTCTGAAACCTGGTGAAAATATAATTAAGATAGTAGCAATTTCTGAAAGTGGTGAGGAATTAACCTACGTAATATATGTCATTCGCTGCTCGCAAAATTATTCTATTGCAAGTCTGTCTGAACTGGCCATTGATGGGATAGCCTTGAATCCAGCTTTTGAGATCTCTGGCAAAAATAGAGATTTTTTTGCTGTAACAGATAATGAAAGGATTACGCTCCATGCAACCCCTACTGCACAGAGCGAAGGAGCCTCTATTGATGTTAAGGTCAATGATGATACTGTCAGCAGCCTTTCGGAAATATCTCTAAATCCAGGGATAAATACAATAGCTATCACTTCCATTGCCCCTGATAAAAAGACAAAGCTTATTTATACCTTAACTGTAATTCGTCAGGTCGACTCATCATCATCCAAACTCGCTTACCTAAAAATTGCAGGTGGAGCTTTTGATAAGGAATTTAATCCAGATGAAACGACCTACTCCATAAATGTCACTTCCACAATGAATCCTGTTAATCTCTGTGCAATAGCACAGGCGAGAGGAGCTAATGTTTCTGTAAAGCTAAATGACGAGCTCGTATCTGATACCTCCTCTATCAGGCTTAGACCAGGTGCTTTAAGTGTCATTACTATTGTTGTTACAAAGGGAAGTTCCTCTACCACTTATAAAATTAATGCCCAGAGTTTGCAAGGCAGCGATAATGCAAATCTATCTTCATTGAAGCTTATGGTTGGTACAAAGAGCTTTAGGCCACTGTATCAGGGGACCTTTAATCGGAGCGTCAATTATCATAATCCTGATAACACTATTTTTGATAAAAATATAACAGAATATTGTAGTGTTATATATGGATTTGATAGTGTAACAGCTACTGCTACTGCTGAGGATAACACTGTTAAGGCTATTCAGTTTGCTGTTGATGGTGAGACCATTCAGTCCGACCTTGAAGGAGGAATTGCCACTTCTGTTATTCCTCTGCAACCTGGGCTTGTGAAAAAACTGGAGATTGTTGTTATTGCAGGAGATGAGACTACCAGGAAGACTTATAGTGTCTATATTAAGCTGCTTAACCTTGATGAGTTTTACTGGGGAGTATATGCTCCTTCACTTGATAAATCAAAGGCAGAGAGATGGGAGCCAAAGCCAGGTGCTGGAGGGAGCAAAACTGTAAATGGAAATGTAAGTGGAACAATGAGATGGTCCATAACTTTTTCCCCAACAAGCACAATAGTTTTAACAAATTACAATGATGGAAAGTTCGGATTTAAATACAATGATGGAGGCTTCATTGCCCATGGAACTCAAGAGGCTGCTCTTGATGGTGTAGTAAGCAAAAATGGATATAATGTTACAAAACCTGGAACAATTTTTTATCTCAAAACAGCAGAAGGTGAGGAGGTTGCTCAAATTGGTTATCACATAAAGGTCCAGGGTGGAGATACTGTTGAGGGTGTAGATTCATGGGTTGATTTTACCTATCTTGGGCAGACAGTGAGAAAGCCCTATAAACTCAGCAAGCCATATCCATTTTCTGATAGCTATGACTGGTATGCTTCATGGGACGATGGGTTTTAGGAGGCCAATATGAAGATTTTGTTAATGTTGATTTTTATTTTATCATCGGTCTCTGTTGCCTTTTCTTCTGAATTGCATCAGGAAGATGGTATTCTGTCAAACCATTCGGCAGAGTATGTTCGTTCTCTCAATCGCAATACATCAACGGATCCTGATGCAGCCTTCTATAATCCTGCAGGTCTTGCCTTTATGGGTGGCAGAGGACTGTATATCTCTGTTTCTACTCAGACATATTATGTAAAGAAAACTCATTCCATGGATTTTTATGCTCTCCATAAACTGGACTCCCAAGCTCTGCCACAACGTCCTCCTCATAAACAGGAGTGGTTCAGGGAATGTTTGCCTGATGAATATATGGCGGAGCTTACTGCTCCTGCTTTGCCAGGAGTTGACATTGTCTGGAAAGAGGATGGTTGGGCTGCCTTTCTTGATATTGCTGTCATGCAGGCTGCAACTGATATGACATACCGCAATGGTCTTGCAGTGCTTGACTGGGGGACCTTGCTCAGTGAAGAAACAGCAATGACAGAGGGTACTCATCTGATTCAATATAACAGAAATGCAGAGGCTATAAGGAATGAGATGTATATTGGCATAACACTTGGTGGTGCTTATGAAATAACAAAATGGATATCAGCTGGCGGTGGAATAAGATTTATTAATGCTGAAGGCAATATGAAGATTAAGATGAGTAATATAACCTTTGTTGAAGATGATGGCAGTGGTCCTAATTTTAAGCCTATGCCAGATGAAGAAGATAGCTGGGATATAGAGACAGAAACAAAGGGTTTTGGTTTTGGAGTAATTGCAGGAACTCATCTTAGGCCTGAGCCATTGTTGTCTTTACTTAAGGGTTTGGATTTTTCTTTTAGGATAGAGTATTACCCTGCGATGAAACTTGAAAAGAATGCAAAGAGATTTTTGATACCGACATTGATTGAAAAAAGTGGTAAGGCAAATATATTCAAGGATGGATCAGATGGAAAAGAGATGGAATTCTCTCAGGGAGTTGGAGAGAAATATTTAAAGGTTACATATCCAACCACTTTAAATTTTGGTCTATCGTATTTCATTTTTGATTGGATAAAGATCTTAAGCTCTCTTCAAATTTCACTTAGATCTATGAGAGATCTTGGCGGAAGAGAAAAAGATTATACTAATGGATATCAAGCTGGATTTGGATTTGAGTTTATATTAAATCCAAAGGTTACCTTAAGTATTGGATATCTTTACAATGATTTTGGAATAAAGCCAGATAAGCGCACAGAAGCAGATCCTCTTTTGAGTTCCCATCAATTTGGCTGTGGTGCTGCTTTTACAATAGATGAAAATCTCACCTTGAATATAGGAGCTTTTTATCAGTATTTTATCCCAGCCACTGCTTATACTACAGAGTATGTTAATGTTAGTGAGCCTACTGTAAGTTATTTACGCAAGGATTATGATGAAGAGCGCTATAGCTTTTCTGCAGGTATAACATATCGCTTGGCCTTTTCATCAGAGGAAAAGAAAGTGGAGAAAAAAGAAGAAAAGCTCCCAGAAAAGGGGAATAAATCAAAGCCAAAGAAAAACACCAATTCTTCTGGCACTAAAAGTAGAACTAATTCTGTGATACCAATGTGAGGTATTTTATGAAACGAATATTTATGAGTCAGATTTTTGCTATTATTTTAATAAGCTCCTGCGGAGGAGGTGGAGGTTCTTCTGATGGATCTGGTGGATCTTTGCCCTCAACTCCTCAGTGGATAAAGGCAACAGAAGGTTTATTTAAAAATAAGGTGGAGATTTCTTGGGAGGATTCCTCTGATGCTACAGGTTTTGTTTTATATAAATCCATAGATGACAGGAATAATTTTCGAGTAATTGCAACTTCCATTGAAAGCAACTCCTTTGTTGATGACAGAGTAACTCCAAACAGGATATATTATTATAAGGTTGCAGCAGCAAATGGTGATCTATGGAGTGAACCGACTGTTGATGTAAGGGGTTTTGCTCATGATGGCAAACCACTTGCCCCTGTTAATGTTGTTGCATCAAAGTCAAAAATCGGTGAAATTTTAATTGAATGGAAAGAGGTCCCTCAATGTGATTATTACAGGGTCTTTAGATCTGATAATAAGAATGGAGGTTTTAGTGAGATTGTAAGTAATATTACATCAACAAATTATACAGATACTTCTGTGCCAGTGCGGGATAAAAAATATTTTTATTGTATACAGGCTATAAGCAATAATGATGGAGAGGGGGATCTCTCTGATGTGGCAGATGGCATTGCTCTGGAGGATATACCGCTGCCACCTGTCACTGTTAATGCTACAGATGGTATTTATGGTAATAAGGTTGATATTACCTGGAGTGCTTCAGATAAAGCTTCCATGTATGCTATTTATAGAGCTATTGACGAAGATGGAGATTTGCAAAGTGATGATGCTTCCCAATATGTTCGCATTGCGTCTAATGTAACAGCTCTTTTGTATGAGGACACAAATGTAACTGTTGATCAGTTGTATAGATATAAAGTTGCTGCCATAAGCTCTGGAGGGGAAGGTGAAAAGAGCAGCAGTGCGCCAGGTAAGAGTAAAAGTGGTGCTCCTATACAAACTCCTGCACCTCAAAATCTTAGAGCCACAGATGGGGATTATGATATAATAACTATTACATGGGATGAGGTTGCCTCTGCTACAGCATACAGTGTCTATAGAAGCGATAGCCTTAATGGACCATATACTTTAATAGCCAATAAAGTTATTGCAACGTCCTTTGTTGATACTCCACCATCTCTTGTGGCAAAGTATTATTACAAGGTAACATCGTGGAGTGATGGAAATGATCCTGTCGAAAGCTATCATAGCCTTCATGATGATGGGTATGCAATGCCAAGGATTCCAGATTCTCCATCTGGCTTTACTTCTTCTAAAAATAGAACTGATGGCAAGATTATTCTATCATGGTCAACTGCAGCCAGAGCTGACTTCTATAGACTATATAGAAGTGAGTCTAAAAATGGAATCTATAATCTCCTTGCCTCTGGGATTTCTAATTTAACCTATAGTGATGATTTCCCTTCAATAGTTGTGGGAAAGGACTATTACTATAAAATATCTGCTGTCAATGTCAGTGGGGAAAGCAACATGACTGACTATATTCTTGGTAACACAAAGCTTGCTGTGCCAGGTAATTTTACGGTGTCCTATAGCAATAAGCAGGTACTCCTGAGGTGGTCTCCTGTTATTGGAGCCACATCCTATAGGGTCCAGAGGAGAAAGTTTTTTGAGACATCTTATAAAGATATAGGCACAACTGATCAATGCAATTTTATTGATACAGGTTTGTCATGGGGACAGCATCACTATTATAAAGTGCAGGCTATCAATAGCAGTGCTTCTGGAGATTTTACAGAGAGCCAGAGTGTTCATGTTATATGGTGATTATAAGCTTTTAGCGAGGATGATCGTATGAATAGACTTATACTAAAAAGAAAACCCTCATTGCTCATAAGCTCCTTAAAGATCTTAAGCAAGAGGACTCCAAAGAATTTGCACTTTGAATTTCCATATTTAAATGTAACCATGGAGAATGCTTCCATAGACAGAGCAAATCTTCTGCTTTACAGAAATTTTACAGGATATGAAGATGATGGAAAACTTCCAATTCTGTATCCCCACGCAATTGCAGCACCGATTTATATGTTTATGCTCAGCCAAAGGGAATTTCCTTTAAATCTCTTAGGGGCACTTCATGTTAAAAATAGAATCATATCTTATAGGCCAATATCAGAGAAAGAATCTTTTAATATAGATGTTAAATTGGAAAATGGTAAAATTCTCAATAATGGGATTGAGTTTGATTTTTCTCTTTCAATTTTACAAAAAGATGAAATTTTATGGAGGGGCATAACTACATGGTTTAAGCGTGGTAATTTTGGACAGAGCAATGAAAAGCTTAATACCTTTGATACACTCACCCCTATTGGAAGAGGGCAATTGATGTGTGAGTTAGAGATACCTGAAGACATAGGTAAAAGATTTGCAAAAGTAACAGGTGATTATAACCCAATACATATTTCTACTTTTATGGCAAAGTTTTTTGGCCTTAAAAAAAGTATTGCCCATGCAATGTGGTTTTGTGGCTATCTTGCCAGCAGGTTATCTCATGTAAAAAGGGCTGTTCCTATCCAGATTGACCTTGCCTTTAAGTCACCAATCTTTGTTGGATCAAAATCAATTGTTATGTTTGAAGAGAGAGATAAAAGTCTGAGGTTTGATGCCTACTGTCATGGTAATTCAAAGGCATGCATAAATGGCTTTGTTGGAGAATTTACTGATGAGAGATAACTCTCATCAGTAAAAAAATTATATCTCAGATGTTTTTTTACCCTTTTTTATTTTTTTGAGATCAAGAGGTTCACACTCCCAGGCCTTTTCCAGAACCATAAGCATGTCAGAGTAATTCAGTTCCTCTGGATTGTAGACAAGAGCTCCATCGTTTAAAGAGAGCCTTGCTATTTCAGGTAGGACCTCCCGTGGGATCATAAGGTTCCCATCTCTATCTACAACCTCTCTCAGACATGTGGGATGTTTGCCACCTGTAGCTTGACGTAATTGTGAATTAAGCTCACGAATAGTTGATATGGTAAGCCCTGGCCTGTCGCTTTTTTTAGTTTTAGAGTAAACCTCTTCGCCTCTAAGTGCAAAGAGCAGCTCTGCCGTGAGGTGACCGCTTTTGTGGAGATTATATTCAAGCCCATAGGGCAGCAATATGCTCATACATACACCATGAGGAACATGGCATATTGCCCCAATAGAGTGACCTATGGCATGGACCATTCCTACCATTGAATTTGAAAAACTCATCCCCGCAAGAGCTGAACCTGTGGCAAGTGCAAGCCTTGCATCCATGTCATCTGGCTTTTTAATTGCTCTGAGAATATTTTCTGAAATGAGCTTTATTGCCATTAGGGCTGTTGTATCGCTTAGAGGATTTTTTGCAAGGCAAGTATAGGCCTCGCAGGCATGAGTAAGTGCATCCATTGCTGTTGCTGCAGTGATTGCAGGTGGAAGAGTTTTCGTCATCCTTGAATCAAGTATGGCAAAATCTGGCAACAGAAAAAGAGATGGGAAAAGCATTTTAACATCCCTCTGGTGATCTGCAATAACAGCAACCAGTGTTAGCTCTGAACCTGTTCCTGATGTTGTTGGCACAGCAATAAGAGGCTTCAGTTTTCTCTTAAGAGCGCCAAAGCCAACAAAGTCCATGAGATTGTTGGAATTTTCTGAAACTAAAATATTTACACCCTTTGCTGTATCAAGGACAGAGCCTCCTCCCACAGCAATTATTGAGTCGCATTTTGCAGATCTGTATTTTGCTGCAATCTCTTGAACTGTCTTTACATCGGAATCAGCAGGGACATCGTCAAAAATGCCTCCATGCTTTATTTTTCCAAGAGCCTTTTCTACAGGAGTGATTAGCTTTGCACCCATTACTCCCTTGTCTGTAATTATCATTGGCTTCTTTGAGTTGACAGAGGCAAGTATATCTGGAAGCTTTTCCAGTGCATTATGACCAGAAAGACATTTTACTTTGTTGCAGAATTCATAATATGATGGAATATTCATCATTGTCTCCTTTTAGTATGAGCTTTATTTTTGCACATAAATCATCTCAGAAAGTGAATGTTCTGATATAGATTAAAATTCTGCCAAGATGTTTACGCAGAGGATTCATCTCAGACCACTTTGGGTACCTTTTAACTGCAAGGCTTGTGATTACCTTTGGCAATAAATAGGTTTCCACAATGTTGAGTATTCTTATAAAGGCCATTGTATCAGGAACATTTCCAGAAACAGCAAGCCTGTTATGAGCAGAGGCGACGCATGTTGATTCCTGAAATGTAAACATGAGCATTGCTGCCTCAATATTTTTTATTTTCATATCAAGAGTTATTTTTTTCCCTGCAGGATTCCAGCCCATGTATTTAACCTTGCCATTCTTGTCTTTGCCAACAATCATACCTGGACCTGATGGCAGAACATGGAGATGCATCATAAATTTGTCATCAAGGCCTTTAAATTCTTCTTTTACCTCTCTGTCAACTTTTGCAGCAGCAGCAATTGCTCTTCCAACAATCCAGAGCATAATTGCAACGTATATTTTCTTCAAGCGTTTGCTTGTGCTTTTAATTTCAGGATATTTTGCAATATTCATCACTTGCCTCCCTTGATGATTTCAGAGTTAAAGGCAGACTGCACTATCTTCTGGCAACCGTTCTTGCTAAATTGGTTGCCATAAATTTTTTCAGCATCAAGTAAACTTGCTTCTACTTTATACTGAGGTATCTTTAGAGAGTTAAGGTTTGGAGGGACAACCTTTGATTCTGATATCATATCAAGGAGTAACTCAACAGCTTTATCGGCTCTTTCTTTTATATCTGTTGAGCAATATGTATCAATGCCAGCAATAGGTAAAAGCAATTCCTCTCTTATGCTTGACTTTGTTTCTTTGAGTTTAAACTCTATAAAATGAGGGAATATTGTGCAATAGAGAAGATCAAAGCTAAAACCTGTTGACATGGATAGGCTCCGAGATATGTAACTACAAAATCCCTCTTCTGCATTGGATGCTACTATGCCAGATATAGCAAGGCCATTTGCAAGTCCAACTCTGCTTTTGCTACATGTGATAGTTTTGCTTGCCTTAAAGAGATTTTCTGCAATTAGCTGAATTGCAGAAAAAGCAAAGGAGTCAATCATAGGATTGCAATTGAGTTGAGAACATGCCTCAATGGATGTTCCTATGGCTCTTATGCCTGCAAATAGTGTTGTTTCTTTATTGGGACTTTTAAGCATTCGTGGATCAATAAAAGCTATGTCGGGCATAAACTCGCTGCTTTTTAGAATTCGACCATCAATTATAGCATTTGCAGAAGTTTCTTTCCCAGAGGAAAAAGAACTTGCAATGAAAAACATTGGCTTTAAGTGTAATTGCTCCTTGATCTTGTCAAAGTTTGCAAGGTCTTCCATGTCACTACAAATGAGGCTGTTTACCCCTTTTGCAGTGTATGCAACGCTTTCTCCACCAAGTGCAATTATGCTATCACAGCCTCTTGCAGAAAAAAGCTGAGATATTTCTTTTATAATACCAATAGCAGGATAAGTGACATCATCATATACTGCCCCTATTGTAATTTTTGAGTCAGCAAAGGCTTTGAGCAATGTCTGTATAAGGCCATTTTTGACTGATGTTTTGTCTGTAATTACAATGGGCTTACAGGCATTCATGTTCCCAAGCTCAAAGGGAATATTCTCTATTGCCTTTTTACCTGAGATTATTCTTGTTTTGTTATAAAAGCTGAACAGTTCGGGTATGTGCATAAGTTATTCCCCCGCAGGTTTAATTTTTAATTTTTTAAGGGTTTTTGCCTTTGGAATTCCATTTTTATCATATCCTCTGACAAAATAGTATCTGTTAAGCATTTTTTCCAGAGGAATCGCTCTCTCCTTTGAATCGCATTTGCGGAATTCTCTCAATAAGCGATCTGGTAGAGTGTCATCTTTTCTGGAAATCCCTTCATTGCAGTTCATAAGCCTTTCCAGGACGTGGATTCTTTCGCCAGCTTTAAGCATTGATGTCATGCCCATCTTTATTCCTGTTATGGCAGACCACATCTCAGGCCAGAGGCTGATATCTACAAACCTCATTGCAATTCCTGCCATGAGATTCATGCAAAACTTAAGAACAAATTTAGGAGAAAATCTCATTAAAGGAGTCTCAAGCTCGTAAGGAAAAGCAGTAAAGAGGCATGTTTGCAAAGAGTTAATAGCGCTAATGAGATTTTCCTGATATTTAACAAGAGATGCCTTGCTCCTGAAAGAGTAAGCCTCTATTAAATCCATATAAGCCTCAAGGACAAAGGCTGTTGAAGAGAGGTGACATGCCCCGCGATTTGCTACTGCATAAGAAAGAGCCTGGCCAAAGGCTCCCCGTGGATCGTAGGCCGCCATTTCCATGCCTTTTACCTGAATTGCGAAATCCTCACCGCCATATTTTTTTGCGCAAAACCTTGAACCCATAGCAAGATCTGCACCAATGCCCTTCATATATGCAATGTCATGGAGGACTTCGGCAATCCCTTCAACTTTGCCAAATTTGAGATTGCTTTTAAAGAGACCCTTTTCTGTTGCCTCCATTGCCCAGGCAATAGTTCCTCCTGCAGTTATGGTATCCATACCCATTTTTGTGCAAATTTCGTTAAAATTAGAAATTGCAACAGGATCAAAAATATTGAGATTGGAACCAAGGAGTCCAACAGTTTCGTATTCAGGAATTTGCCTTATTTCCCCATTTATGTTTCCCTTGTGACCACACAGTATTGTGCAGGGTTTGCATGTGCTGTAGCTTGTTTTGAAGCGTTCTGCCATTGTTTCGCCCGAAATTTTGTGAGCCTCACCATGGTTGCCTCCGGTGAAGTTACGCACAGGTAAAATTCCAGCAGCGTTATTGAGATTTACGTTGGCATTTGTTCCAAAGTTTCTGTAAGTCCCTGCTGATATATCGTTTCTGTTAATGTATTTTGTTGCCTTAGCTTTCGCCTTTTCGAATTTCTTTTTGTTAACAGGGACAATTTTAAATTCACTGCCTTTTGCAGCAATGGCTTTTAGATTTTTGGATCCCATCACTGCGCCCAGTCCGCCTCTGCCCAAAAATCTGTGGCCTGATGCAACGTTTGCAAATCGCACAAGATTTTCTCCCGCCGGGCCAATTGCCATTGCTCCGCCTGCATCTTTTAAGATTTCTTCTTGAGTTGTTTGAGTGTCTTTTCCCCAGAGTTTTTTTGCATCGCGGAATTCTACACCTTTTGAATCAACATAAAGGTAAGTTGGATTTTTTGCCTTACCCTTTATGATCATTCCATCCCAGCCAGATGTTTTAAGAGCCATACCAAAGGGACCTCCACAAGAACATGATGTCATAATCCCTGTGAGAGGTGATTTAGTCACAGCAGCAAATCTTCCAGAGCATGGAGCTCCTGTGCCCATGAAAGCCCCTGTAGCAATGGCAATCATGTTTTCCTCTGAAAGCGGATCAATCCCTGGCTTCATCCTATCATATAGAAGTTTAAGCCCAAGCCCCTTTCCCCCAAGATAAAGTCGGAGTTCTTCTTCTGTAACATTATATACAGAGAAGCTTTTTGTTGAGAGATCAACCTCAAGAATCCTATTACTGGTACCGGTAATCTCCTGCATATATTCTCCTTTTAATGAATTTGTTTTTTTATTTTTATCCACCACCTGAGATCTTCAGAATAGAAATCTCACAGGATTGGTGAAGTTTTTTCCATTTAGAGAATCTTTCTCCATTAGCAAAAATGGCATATTTGCTATTATATGGAATCCCAGCCTTTTTAATTATAGTGACAAGACGGCTTCCTTTCTTTGCTTGAAGAATAATACCTTTGTCTGGGTTGTAATCTGTAATTTTAAGTTCTTTATCTAAATTGGAATAAAGTTTTATTATAATATTTATATAATCCATAAATTTTTGAAATTCAAATAATATTTAGCCTATGATTCTTTTTTATATATCATATTTCAGATAAGATCGTCCGAATATATAATTTCGGACTTAAAATTTAAGCTAAATGGTATTTTTTTGCCGTAATGTTAGGAGTGTTTTTTTAAAGAGTGATTTTTGCGGTATTCCAGAGGAGTAACTCCTGCATGCTTTGTAAAGGCGTCGTAAAATGTAGATTTGGAATTAAAACCAGACTCATAAGCTATTGTAAGCACAGTTAGGTGAGGTTTTTCTATAAGAAGGCTTTTTGCGAATTCAATTCTGTAGGAGTTTATAAAGGTATTAAAGTTAACATTGAATTTTTCGTTTATAAGTTGCGAAAGCTGATGTTGAGATATGTGCAGGGTTTCGGCAATATCTTTAAGGGTGATCTCTTCGTTTAAAAAGAGTTTTTTGTCTTTCATTAAAAGCTCAAGCTCTTGCAGTAAAAGGCCTGTGTTTAATCCCTTGAGCAGTGATTTTGAGTAGGAGGTTTTCTTTACATTGATTGAGAGCAGTTGCAGAAAGTCCGGGTATCTTATGCCTATTAAATATGTAAATATAAAGGATATAGATATGATTATTGCACTGTATCTTATAAAGTCTGGATTTCCTTGGATATATCCAGGTATTGCAATTATAGATGAGGAGGCAGAACAAATTGAGTAAATAAAGGTGATGAGAATGATGTTACGGCCATTATTGTTGTGTAAAGCAGGTATCAGAACCTTTATGAGGGCAAGATGATACAGAAGCATCTGTAGGATTGCAAAGGATGCCCCAAGCTTAAAAAGGGTCACCCCCGGAGAATTTATATTACCAAAGAAATTTTGCACCAATGTTTGCTTTGTATGATTGTCTAAAAAAAAGAGATATAAGTCTCCAATAAAAGCTATGGCTGCAGGGATAAAGCAGAGATAAAATTTTTTTGGAGGTTTTATCTCAGGGAAGGCAACTACATAGTAGGCGAAATAAAGTATTGGGGAAAAGATAAACATTATAGTTGAGTGAAAGGAAATTATTACAGGGTAGGAGAGTATTTTAAAAGTTACAACAGAATAAAACTGCAGCAATATTATTCCCATTAGTGCAAAAAGAATAAAGAGGTTGATGTTTTCCAGTTTGCGCTTTTTTACAACTAACTGGCCACATGCAGTAAGGAAGCAGGCAAGTCCAGAAAAAAGTATAAGGTTATGAGCTATATGTCTTATCATGGTAAATGCATGGATATTGTATTAGTTAGTTATTGTTTTGACCCTTTTAAAGATTTAATTAAAGTTTTTCCTTTGTCAAATCTTTTTGGGGTATTTAATTTGACAGGAAAAATGGCCGTCTTATAGTGTTTATCTTGTTTTTTTATCAAAGATAAGGAGTTTAGAATGAAGGATTTTGTGAAGGCTTTTTTTAAGAGGACAGTATTATTTTCCTATTTGGCTTTGGTTTTTACATCATTTACATTTTGTGGGGGAGGTGGTGATTCGGCTGTAGAGCCGTCGCCTGAAAATCAGTGGACAATAATGTATTATGGAGACGGAGATTGTGATCTTGAAGAAGATCTCCTTGTAGACGTTGAAGAGATGAAAGAAGGATTTGTTGATGGCCAGGGTATAAATCTCATAGTTCTTTTTGATAGGCATCCAGCTTATAGTTCTGATAAATCTGTCTTTGGAGAAGATTTTACAGATACAAGGCTTTATCGCATAACAGCAAATACTGTGTGGAGGCTTAATGGAGGAAGTGAGTTCCCAGAAATATCAAAGAATGGAAGTTATGAGGCTAATATGGGCTCTGGTGAAACTTTAAAAAAATATCAGTATTAATTCCTTAACTTGATTCGAGGAATAATTCCTCTATATTTGAGCCTCTATCAAACATCCTGATAGAGGATTTCAGTTTGATTATGAAATCATAGATAGCATCTTTCATAATACGATATTTCTTTAAATCATTCATCTTTGCAGTAAGAACCATAATATAAGCACATAATGCTGTATAGATTTGAATAAGTACTCCATTCTTCGACCTGCTCAGCCAGCGTTCAATTTTGAGAAACATTTTTATCCAACGAAAAACTACTTCTATATTCCATCGCTTTCTATATAGTTCAGCAATCTCATCAGAACGATAACTCAGTAAATTCGTTAATAAAGAAAATGTCTGTTCTTTACCCGCTGAATCTATAAATCTGAAAGTAACCATCCTCATCTTATATGTTATGTTCTGCTTTCTATCTGCAATGACCTCAATAATTCGATCTGCAATAATACCTTTCTCTTTTTGTCTATGTCCGACTTTTCTATTCTGCATTATATTATACTTAATATTACCTAATGCTCTGGTTACAAAATATGCCTGCTTTTCTTCTATCCACTGGAATTGGCTGTAATCATTATAACCGCGGTCGAAAATATGGATAAATCCTTCTTTTACAGCCCATTTTAGCGACTTTTTATCACTTGAATTGCCATTCTTAAGCTTCACATTCTCCGGTATATATTCTTCACCTATTACTGTGTGTAACTTAAAATCATTCTTATTACGTCTATGCTTTGCATAATCCATCGTTGCTGTAGCCGGAAGTGCTGTTGAATCAATAATCCGAATTAACTTTTTCATCTTCCTTATATCTTTTGATTTCTTACCTTGTAACCGGCTTAATTGAAGTTTAAACATATCATGAAACAATTCAACCGGTAACCTGTAACATAACTTCTTTGATAATTCACTCTGGCTTATTGTTTTAGTTGTATCACCTATCATCTTTTTGCTATACAGACTAAATGCTCTTCCATTATCAATCCCGCTATACTGTTGCAGCAGTAATAACAAAAATACCTTTTCAATCGGATGCTTTTTGATATATTTGTTACTATCCTTTTCCTCTGATAATTTATTGACATCTTTTACCATCTGCAGTATCAATTCATCAATTATCATTTTGAAATACTCCTCTTGTGTGGTTCTGTGGTGATTCCATTTCAATTGGAGGATTTCTTTATTAATACTACTTTTTACTCATTGCTCCTTTTTTATGCTTTAGGAATTATTACTGAAAAAATTTATAGATTTTTGTAAAGCCCATTTGTTTAGCTTCAATCAAATGGGAATTTTTACCGGTTAAATTAAGCGGGTAAATCCCCCATTAAAATGCGATTCAATTCAGTGTTTCTGGTAAATCTATCCTGCCGGGCCTGCTTCAGTTTTTCTCTTCTCGTGGCAAGTATAGCCGGCCCTCTGCCATAAAAAACATCAACAGGTTTTAAATAATCAATACCTGCATGATACCTGTTGTTATTATATTCATCAACAAATTTTTCAATTACTTTTATACCCTCTCCATAATATGACGGGCTGTTAGGCCGTAGTGCTTCAGTTCTGATAAGTCCGACAAAACGCTCAGCCTTGCCGTTTGTCTCAGGATGTTTTCTGCGTGTCGGAACATCGATGCAATTGTTTTCTGACAATATACACTTGAAGTCATGACTGATAAATTGTGAGCCGTTGTCATGAATCACCATGGGACTTGCTTCCGGATACTTATCTATAGTTCTTTGAGTGAACAGCTCAACAGATAAACCGGTCATATCGGTCAAGAGCTCCCAATGCAGAAGATACCTTGAAAAACCATCAAGCATGAACACCAGGTAGTAATGAACACCGCTCATTGTTACATACGCGATGTCTGTATGCCAGTGATGATGCACATACTGCGGTTTATTCTCGTATTCCTTCTTTGCTCCATCATTTTCTTTAAAAGCCTTCCCAAGCAGCTTAAACATGCTTAAAATACGGTATACGGACGATTCCATGAGAAATGCTACACCCTCATCAATCATCTTCCATGTTAATTTGCGATATCCCATATTTCTGATTTCTTCTGAGCTTCTACGGTAATCTATAACTCTCTGCACTTCTTCATCAAGAATACGAAAAGGGTTAATAAGGGATGGACGGGATGGTTTTGCCTTTCTCCAACGGCTGACCTGACTTGAGCTGATACCGAATAACGTCATGACTTCAGTGCGCTTCCAACCTGTCCATTCTATCACACGGTTAATAGCTGCCATAATCTTCTGCTGAACAAGTACAGGGTAATGCCGACCTGGGGCTATTCCATATTCTTTTTTTTTAAGGCTATATTCTCAGAGACAACCTCAGCTATTACATCCTTCATCCGCTGAATTTCAGAACCCATTCGTATCTTTTCACGATCCTCTGCTGCCTTTGTTCGCCCTTGTGATTTTTCTTTAAAACCGTTAAGGGCTGCTTCAAAAAATTCACCCTGCCAGCGGTAATACAAATTTGGATGAATGCCATATTCTTCACTTATCTCGGTAACTGTCTTTGCTTTGCCAATCACCTGCTTGACGATATTAAATTTTTCCTCAGGGCTAAAGTGCCTTCTCTTCTTCTTACTCATTTAATCCTCCATTATATTTTTCGGAGGATTTACTCACTTATTTTTACCCTATTTTTTTCCCGTTTTCATTGAAGCGGAACATATTATGTCTTTCTTTTTTAGTTCTTCTTTAATCTTTCTTGCTCCATAATTATTTTTGCTTTCTCTAAATATTGCTATAACTGCATTCTCAAGCTTAGTATTATATACTCTTGCCTTTTTCTTATAATATACTAAACTTCTAGGGATATTTAATATTCTACACATTGCGCTGATACTGTACTTTTCTTTATTTGCTAAAATTATTTCTATTTTCGTGCCATTATCAGCGCTGCTTGCTTTAAAATATCATTTTCCATCATCAATTGTTTATTTTCCTTACGAAGACGTATTAGTTCATTCTCTTCCTCACTACGATTATCTTTAGCCTTGAAAGACCCAGATTTGCTATAATCGTTTACCCACTTAATTATTGTAGATTTGGCTATTTGGTATTCTCTTGCTATCTCTGACGTCGATTTGCCATTTTGTTTCAGGGCTACGATTTGCTTTTTAAAATCATCTGTATAATTTTTTGTTTTTCCTGCCATGATATCTTCTCCTTTTTCTATTTTTTTTATATCATATCATAACCGAATATTTATTGTCCAATTTATTATAACCGATCCATACTAAAATCAGAGTCATACAGAGAATGGCGTATGGATATAAAGATTTTGAATATTTCAGGTTGAAGATAATTCAACAGTTCAATTTTAAAGAAATCAAATCACTTTATGATGGATAAGGTTTCCCAACAATCCGGAAAGAGTATTTTATTTTAGTTTTATCTATTTTTTATCTGTATGACACCAGAAATATTGCTTAATTTGCAGCATTGTTTTTTAAAAAAACATACTTTTTAGAGCAAAAGAGTTGACAATCTGATTTTATAGTTTAAAATTGTGTATT